>OGFP01000001.1_pt1 | contig 238504 bp, 198 predicted proteins | sample 1570971 | NCBI WGS metagenome assembly OGFP01 (sample SAMEA2582033, study PRJEB24529) | metagenome | biome: Human gut stool | place: China | collected 2011 | reverse complement strand
TTGGATTTATGGTCCGAGTGGCGAGAATCGAACTCACGGCCTCTTGAACCCCATTCAAGCGCGCTACCAAAACTGCGCTACACCCGGATATTTGTTGTGGCTCATCGCTCACAGCTCCATTAGTATACCCGCTATAGGCCGTTTTGTCAAGCGCTTTTTTTATTTTTCTTGGATTTTTTCTGGATTTTTCGCTCATTGTCCAGAAGCTCTCGATGGTGCGTCCATTTCATTTTCGGCGACTGCCATTGCCACGGCAAAGACGCTGTGGGCGCCCGCATCCAACAGTGCCTGCGCGCAGGCTGCGGCGGTAGCGCCGGTGGTGATGACGTCATCCACCAGCAGCACCCGCTTCCCTTCCACGAGTTCCGGCTCCTGCGCCCGGAAGGCACCGGCCGCATTTGCCAGACGCTCGTCCAGCGAGAGTCCTGCCTGATGGCGTCCGGCCCGGACGCGGCAGAGCGCCTTTGGCAGCAGCGGGAGGCCCAGTGCATGGGCCAGAGGCTGCGCCATCCGTTCCGGCACATTGTAGCCGCGCCGACGGCTGGTGGCAGGCACCGGAACGATGCAGTCATAACCGATGGCCGCACCGGGGACCAGCCCCGGCACCGGCTCTGCACAGTGCATCTCCACCTCTGCCCCGAACAGCCGGGCCGTCATCTCCACGCCAAGCTCCACCGCTGTCCAGCTTTCGCCTTCGTATTTGGCACGGAGGATGGCGCTGCGGACGACGCCCTCATACCGGTAGGGCGCGGCCGCCCCGTCCAGAGCACCCAGATAGTGGCGGCTCACGTCCAGCCGCATGACCGGGCCGCGGCGCAGCTCTTCCAGCCGCGGTGTACACACCTCACAGAGCGGCAGCGTTCCCAGCACCCTGCGGCAGCAGGGACACCGCCTCGGGAAAAGCAGCTGGCGCATCTGCCGGGCAAGCTGCGCGGGGCGGCTGTAATAACCTGCCATCAGTCTTTTTTGACGGCGACGATAATACGCACCTTTTTGCCAGCGGCGCAGCCAAAGTTGTCGTACCAGCCGGTAAGATAGTAATCATCAGAGTTGACGGAAGTGAGCTTGGTGTAGTAATATTGACCCTTGTACCACAGGTAGACCTGCGTATTATCGGCCATTTCAAACCTTTCGCCCTTGGAGGAAAGGACGCTGGCCGCACCCACCTTGTCGATCTTCATGGGCATCAGCTGCACCATGTTGCGGACAGAGCCGGTCGTCTCCTGACAGACCGCAATGCCGCCAGCCAGCACAGGATACTTGATGGAAGTGCTCAGACTGGCCTGCTGGCCGTTGACGTAGCCGATATAGGTCGCACCGCTGCCGATGAAGTTGAATATCTGGCTGAAGGGAGTGCCGGTGATCTGGGCGATCTGCTGGAAGCCGAGGCCCAGAAGTGCGCCGGTGTTGCTGGTCAGGCGCTCCCATGCCGTGCTGAGGATGTCGCCGGAGATAACGCCCCACAAGATCTCTGTGGTGGTGGGTACCATAATGCTCTTCACCTGACTGACGACTGCATCGGTATCAATGGTGCCGTCACCCGGCTCAGCCTGGATGGCGCTGAGAAGGGTGCTGTAGTTGGCGGCGACATTCTTCACATCGTCCAGCACACCGTAGTACCACAGGTCGCCGGTCACATCGTTCAGAATAAGCGTGTCGATCTGCCCCTGCGGATTGGTGGTGTAGTAGCGGACATCGGAAGCCTTTAAGTTTACCCCCGATAGGCGGCTGGGACGAACCGTCCCAGCCACACCCCCTGTACTCGTATCAAGGATCTGCACGTCATCTGCCAGGGCCATATCGCCCAGCGCGGTGGCGTTCTCGTTCACAGTGCCGCTGACGGAGCGCTCATCGATTTTTTCCACGCTCTCGCCTTCGGGGCTGACCCGCACTTCCACCAGCCAGCCGGTGGGGAAATTCAGGCTCTTGTCTACATTCACTTCGCGGGCAAGGCCGTCGGTACACAGGACCTTGACGGTCTGAAGCACATCGGCACTGTTGTCCTCGTCGATAAGGTTGCGGGCGGACGACTGCACCACGCCGTAAAAGACCTCGTCGGCCTCCTCGCCGGTGATGATGCCTGCGGCCACATTGTTCATGCCCAGCAGCAGAGTGACCACCTGGCCGACACCGCCGCCGTTGAGAGAAGACACCTGAGAAGCAATGGCCGTACTGCCCAGCGTATAGGACGTGCCTGCCACCGTGATGGAAGCGGGGGCGCTGGCCGAGGGAGACACCTCGGTGATGCGGCCTGCGGCACGGCGGGTATAGACCCACAGGGTCTTGAGGCTCTCGCTGTAGTAGTAGACGTCGTATTTGTTCAGCTCTGCGGAGCCGGAGACCTTATCGTTGCGGTAGACGCTGGCAGGGACAAAGGGCAGCACCGTGCTCTCCGAAGCCACGAAGGGACCTTTCAGGCTGCTGAGCAGGATGGTGGAGCCGTCCACCTGACCATTGCTCACGGTAAAGCCAAGGGTCGTGCCGTAGGCCGAGCCGCTGGCGTTGTTGGCGGTGAGGGCATTGTAGAGAAGGACGGCGCAGTCCTCGTAGTTCATCGCTTCGCCCTGACGGCGGTCGAGGCCGGCACGCAGGCCGATCTCGCTGGCCTTGTTGAGCTGGGCGTTGGGAAACGCGCCGCTCAGGTCGGTCATCTTATAGCCCATCAGCTTGAGCACTGCAGTGCATGCTTCTTCCAGCGTGACGGCGTTGTTCGGGCGGAAGCTGCCATCGGTGTAGCCGTTCATCCAGCCCTGCTGCACGGCGATGCGGACATAGGGCGCCCATACCGAGGAGCCGGGCAGGTCGGTGTAGAGGGTACCCACTGCCCCCTGAGAAGAGACGCTCTCCCGGTAGGTAGAGTAAGAGGTCAGCATTCTGGCAAATGCGCCGCGGGTCACGGCTGCATTCAGTGCGCCGGACTGCTCGGAATCCATAGCACCCAGCGTGATGGCAAACTGGACGGCGGTGTTGTTGCCCGCAGCCGATGCCGGCATCACCAGCATCGACACCGCGATGCTGACCGCCAGCAGAAATGCGAGAAGACGTTTTTTCATTGTGATCTCCTTATAAAAAATGTTAAACCTCTCAGTCTCGCTTCGCTCGACAAGGCCGGGTTGCGGCACCCAGCATCCGCTGCGCATTGCGCGCGTCTTGCTGGCCGCTGCCCCAGCAACGACTCCCTGTTTCCGCCACTGGCGGCGGTCGTCGTTGTTGCCCCTACCGAGGGGAGCCTCTGGCGAAGAGAGAAAGCTTTCCGTACTGCCAAGGCCTCCCCTCGTCAGGGGAGGTAGCTGCGCCAAAGGCACAGACGGAGAGGTTAATCATATCTCAACGCGTCGATGGGATTGAGCCGCGCGGCGCGTTTTGCGGGCAGATAGCCGAACAGCACTCCGATGAATACCGAGATGCCGAAAGCTGCCGCGATGGAGTTGAAGGACGGGCTGACCGTGATGTCCATGCCATCGGTGAACATGGGCAGCACCTGATTGGCGATGGCCGACACGATGTAGCCGAGGACGATGCCCAGCGTGCCGCCAAGAGCCGAGGTAGTGGCCGCCTCGGTGACGAACTGGGCCAGAATGGTCTTTTCCTTCGCGCCCATGGCCTTGCGGATGCCGATCTCACGGGTGCGCTCGGTGACGGACACCAGCATGATGTTCATGATGCCGATGCCGCCCACCAGCAGCGAGATACTGGCGATGCCGGTGAGGATGACGATGACCATGTTGATCATCTTGTTCATCTCTTCCAGCCACTCGCTGGCGCTGTAGACGTAGTAAGCATTGTCGCTCTTGAAGATGTCATACAGTCCCTGCTCCACCGCAGCCTTGGCCTCGTTGGCCTGGCCCTCGTCCACCATGATGGCGGAGTAGGAGTCCGGCGAGCTTTCGTTGGAAAGGCGCATGGCTGTGGTGTAGGGCAGGTAGACGGCATCGTCGTCACTGCCCTCCTGCTGGTCGAAGTTGGAGATCTTGGCCTTCAGCACACCCACGATGCGGAACTTATAGGGGCCAAGCTTGATGGTCTGGCCCACCGCATTGCCGCCGTAGGCCGTGCGGTTGATGTAATCGCCGATGACGCAGATCTGCTTGTTGTCTGCGATGTCCATATACTGGATGTTCCGGCCCTTGGCCAGGGTGTAGCCCTTCGACTCGATGTAGTTCTCATCCACGCCGTACACCGTACCGTAACGGTAGTTCGTCGTACCCACCTTGGGGGTGTTGTCGCTGAAATCCAGCTGCGGCGAGATGGAGGAAAGCAGTTCTGGGTTCTTTTTGACGATGTCGTACAGATCATCCACCGTCGCAGTGCGGGAACCATAGCCCCATATCTGGATGGAGAGGGTGTTGGTTCCCATTGCGGAAAAGCTGTCCCGCATACTCCTGGTCATGCCGTTGCCCAAACCGACGATGACGATGACCGCCATGACGCCGATGATGATGCCCAGCATGGTCAGAAACGTGCGCAGTTTATTGCTCCAGACGTTCTGCAGTGCCTGACGGAAAGTCTCTAATACCATTATTTTGCTTCCTCCTGTGCCGCTTCGCCGGACAGAGTGGGCTGCACGACAGCCTCAGGCGCGTGGGCGTCGCCGTCGTACACCACCTGACCGTCTTCCAGACGGATGATACGCTCCGCCTGCACGGCGATGGAATTGTCGTGGGTGATGAGCACCACGGTATGCCCCTCCCTGTGGAGCTGCTGGAGCATCCCGATGACCTCGCGGCCAGTGTGGGAGTCCAGAGCGCCGGTGGGCTCGTCGGCGAGGATGACCGCCGGGTTGCGCACCAGAGCACGGGCAATGGACACACGCTGCTGCTGGCCGCCGGAGAGCTGGTTGGGCAGATTTTTGAGCTTATCCCCCAGACCCACCTTTTCCAGCACTTCCTGCGCCATCCGGTGGCGTTCGGCGCGGGAGATATTCGCGTAGATCAGCGGCACCTCCACGTTCTCCATCAGGTTGAGGCGGGGCAGAAGGTTATACTGCTGGAAGATGAAACCCAGCATCTCGTTGCGCACATCTGCCAGCTCGTCTCGGTTCATCTTGCCCACGTCCCTGCCGTTGAGCCGGTAGGTGCCGTAGGTGGGGACGTCCAGACAGCCGATGATGTTCATGCAGGTGGACTTGCCCGAACCGGACTGGCCCACGATGGCCACAAACTCCCCTTTCTCGATCTTCATCGTGATGTGGTCGGCGGCCTTTACCAGCGTATCGCCCATCTGATAATACTTGCACACCTGCTCAAATTCGATAAGAGCGCTCATGGGGCACCTCCTTACCAGATACTGTCGCTGTAATAGTCATCCGACACAGAGCTGGTGTCGTAGGCCACCGTGTCGTCCTCCTGCAGGCCGCTCTTGATCTCGGTGTAGCTGTCATCGCTGACGCCGGTCTCGACCTTGACGTAGACATAGCCGTCCGGTGCGTCCATGTCTTCCACCGCATTGGCTGCGCTGGGAGACTTCTTGCTCACCAGCACATAGCCGCCGCGGATAACGGCAGCATTCGGCACGACGAGAGCGTTGCCGGCCTCGGCCACGACGATCTCAGCGTTGGCGTTCATTCCGGGGCGCAGGCCGTCGGTGTTATCGATGCGGATGGTGATGGGGTAAGTCGTGGTGCCGCCGCTGGAGCTGCCCTTCATGGACACACGGGTGACTGTGCCGACATAGGTCTTGTCCGTCACAGCGTCAGCGGTGATCTGGACTTTCTGACCCACGGACAGTGCGCCGATCTGCAGCTCATCCACATTGATGACCATCTCCAGATAGCTCAGGTCGTAGATGACGCAGAGGGTGCTGCCGGAGGTCAGGGCGTCGCCCTGCTTGGCGTCCTTCTCAATGATGGTGCCGCTGATGGGCGAGGTGATGGTGTAGTTGGACATATTGTCCTGCTGGTTCTGCATCGAGATCTCAGCGCTGCGCAGGGACTCGGAAGCAGACTGGATGGATTCGGTCAGCTCGTCGCCGGTCAGCTCGATGATGATGTCACCCTTGGAGACCGCGCCGCCCTCCTGCACATTGATGGCGGAAACGGTGCCGCTGGCCTGAGCGGTCAGGGTGCGCTCTGCCTGATAGGCAAAGGTGGCAGAGGCGATGGAGCTGACGCCATTGACGCTGGCGGTAGCGGCCTGGGCGGTAGTCAGACCGCCGGCATTGTTGACCCGGATGGTGACGGTGCGCACCAGCAGGTTGCCGGTGCTCAGCTCATCGGTGCCGGTGACGGCGGTGATGGTGCCATTCAGCGTCTCAAAGGTGCCGTCCAGCACCACGTCAGCGCTCTGGCCCACCGAGAAGTTGGCGGCGTCGGCTGCCGGGAACAGCAGGTTCAGCAGCATCTTGGAGCTGTCACGGATGACCGCCACCTCCTGGCCGCTGGTCACCTCGTCGCCCTTTGCGACCTTGAGGTTGCTGACGGTGCCGTCCACCTCTGCGCGGACATACTGGCGGTCCACAGTCTTGTCGTAGCTGCGCTGGGCCTGCTGCAGGGCAATGCTGGCCTTTTCCAGATTGGTGGAGGCGTCCGAGCTGTCGATGGTGTAGAGCACATCGCCCTCCTCCACCTTGTCGCCCTCTTCAAAGCCGCCGGTGAGGATCTTGCCGTCCACCAGAGACTTGACGGTATATGTATTGGCCGGGTTCAGCGTGCCTGTGCCGCTCAGGGAATTGGAGACATCCTGACGGACCGGCGTCGTTTCGGCGTAGGTCACATCGCGGCTGGCAGCGCCATTCCTGCCGCCGCCTATGAGAAAAACAGCGCCCGCTGCCGCCACGACGACCAGCGGCACGAGCCACTTCCAGTTCTTTTTGGCAAATGCGCCTGCACCGGTCCTACCCTTGGCTCCGGTCATTTCCCCGGCAGCCTCAGCAGACTGAGCCGCTGCATCCTTTTTCTTTTTCCAGATCATGCTTTTCCTCCTAGTCGATGCAAAAGGGCATAGTTGCCCCTTTGCACGAAAAATCTGTTATTGGTAGTGTATCGCATTTCACCAAAATACTCAAGCGTCCAAATTTCATTTCACCCTTTATTTACAAAATACACGCCCGTTTTTATGCAAAAAGAGACACCCACAGCGCCCTTTTCAGAGCAATGCGGGTGTCTCTTTTTTTTTCCTATCAGGATGCGGCTTCGGCCTCGCTCAGCGGAGCCAGCTGCACATACACCCCGGCAGGGACGCAGGCCGCCCATGCACCTTCCTCGCTCAGCTGGCCGAACTGCTCACAGACATGGTCTGGGCATTGGCTGTCCTGAAACGAGATGGTGCCGTCTTTTACCTGTAAATGAACGACATAGCTGCCCACATCGTACAGGTAATCGTAGTCCTTATCCAGCGGCAGCACCTCGGTGATGCCGTCGCCGAAATCCACGACCGCTGCCAGCGGCTCCGTCCTGCTGCGCGGACGCAGCAGAAAGACCAGCAGGACAGCTGCCGCCAGGACGACGGCTGCGAAGAGGAGGTTTGCCTTCCAGCTCAGGCGTTTTGCGCCTTTTGCCGGCTCAGGCTGCTTGCGGATGCTCATGCAGCGTAGTCGCTGGCAGCAGCACCGGCAATGCGGCCAAAGACGGTGAAGTCAGCAACAGCGTTGCCGCCCAGACGGTTTGCACCGTGGACGCCGCCAGTCACCTCACCTGCTGCGAACAGGCCGGGGATGACCTCGCCCTTCTCGTTCAGCACCTCGGTGTTGGCGTTGATCTTCAGGCCGCCCATGGTGTGATGGACACCGGCGGTGACCTTCACAGCGTAGTAGGGAGCGGTGTTCAGGGGGTTGGCGAAGCTGGTGCGGCCGAAGTCGGGGTCATTCTTGGCCTCAACGTAGCCGTTCCACTTCTCCATGGTCTCTGCGAAGGCAGCGGCATCGACGCCCATAGCCTTGCCCAGCTCCTCGTAGGTAGTGCCGGTGACGGTGTAGCCCTTCTTGATGTAACCCTGGATGACGCTGGAAGCATCGGCCATGGCCTGATCGACGACCAGCCAGCTGTAGCTGCCGGTCTGAGCGATCTCAGCGGCGGAGACGACGTCGCGGGTGCCGACCTCGTCGATGAAGCGCTGGCCCTCCTCGTTGATGAGGATAGCGCCGTCGCCGCGCAGGCCCTCGGTGATGAGGGCAGCGGTGTTGGCCTCAACGGTGGGGTGGATCTGGATCTGGTCCATGTCCACGGTAGCAGCGCCGATGGCCTCAGCCATCTCGATGCCCTGGCCCTGGATGCCGGGGGCGTTGGTGGTCATGAAGCCCTTCAGCTCGGGCTTGTACTTGACGACCATGTCGAGATTTGCACCGAAGCCGCCGGAAGCCAGAATAACTGCCTTGGCGTTGACGGTGACGGTCTCACCGGAAGCACCGGTGGCCTTGACGCCCACGGCAGCGCCGTTGGCATCGGTCAGGATCTCAGTTGCAGTGGTGTCCAGCATCATCTTGACGCCGGCCTTCTCGCAGTTTTCCTGCAGCAGGGGGATCATGTAGGAGCCGACGGAAACGGTCTTGCCCTCTGCGTTCACAGGGCGATGGATGCGCTTGACGGATGCACCGCCGAAGCTGGAGACGTTGTGCAGGGTGATGCCGTGCTCGTCCAGCCAGTCGATGGCGTCAGCGGAATTTGCGCACAGGGTCTCGACCAGCTCGGGGTCGTTGATGCCCTTGCCGCCGATCATGGTATCCAGCTCCATCAGCTCGACAGAGTCGAAGTAGCCGGTGGGGTTGGCCTGATAGGCAGCCCACTGCTCGGAGACGGTCTTTGCCAGAGCGGTGATGGTCTCGTTGTCGGCGTACTTCTCGGCAGCAGTCTTCAGGGTCTTCTCGACGCCGGCAGACTCGCCGAACTCGTTCTCATCCTGATAGACGGTCTTGCCGGCGTTCATGCCGCCGGTAGCGCGGACGGAGTTACCGCCCACCATGGACTGGCTCTCGAGGATGACGACGCTCTTGCCCTCAGCGGCAGCGGTGATGGCAGCAGTCATGCCTGCGCCGCCTGCACCGACGACGACGACATCTGCGTCAACGGTGGAGTCCTCGGCGGTAGCGTTGTTCTCCACAGCGGTCTTGTAGTCATCGGGGTTCAGGCCGGCAGCGGTCAGAGCAGCTGCAGCAGCCTCCTTGATGGCGGTAGAGGTGATGGTAGCGCCGGACACGCCGTCCACAGCGATGCTGCCGCTCTCGGCGATCGCGCCGGGCATCTTGGCGATGGCCTCAGAGCCGACGCCCTGGGTCTCTTCCTTGCCCTCGGCGGTGCAGCCGGTGATGGCGCCGTCGGTCAGGGTCAGGGTGACGGAAACGTCGCCGCCGAAGCCCTTGGCAGTGCCGGTGAAGTCGCCGGACACACCTGCGTCAGAACTGGTAGAGGCAGGCTTTGCACCGCAGCCGTAGCCAAACAGGCTGACCGCGATGACCGCTGCCATAGCCAGTGCAGACACGCTCTTTTTGATCTGAGCTTTCTTCATGATTTTCCTTCCTTGCTTACTTCGTGGTTTGTGGTTGCGAACATCTATCAGCATAAAAAGGGAGCTGCCCTTTTACAAGCAGCCCCCTCTGCCGAACTTTGGAAAAGGATTTAGGCGTTGGCCTGTGCAGCAGCAACAGCGCAGGCGACAGTAGCGCCGACCATCGGGTTGTTGCCCATGCCGATGAGGCCCATCATCTCGACGTGTGCAGGCACAGAAGAGGAACCTGCAAACTGAGCATCGCCGTGGACGCGGCCCAGAGAGTCGGTCAGGCCGTAGCTGGCGGGGCCGGCTGCGACGTTATCGGGGTGCAGGGTACGGCCCGTGCCGCCGCCGGAAGCGACGGAGAAGTACTTCTTGCCGTTCTCGATGGCCCACTTCTTATAGGTGCCGGCGACCAGGTGCTGGAAGCGGACGGGGTTGGTGGAGTTGCCGGTGATGGAGCACTGGACGTCCTCCTTCTTCATGATGGCAACGCCCTCCATGACGTCGTTAGCGCCGTAGCACTTGACAGCTGCGCGCTCGCCCTCGGAGAAGGGGATCTCCTTGACGACGGTCAGGGTCTGAGTGGGGATGTCGTACTCGGTCTGCACATAGGTGAAGCCGTTGATACGGGAGATGATGTAAGCGGCGTCCTTGCCCAGGCCGTTCAGGATGACACGCAGAGGAGTCTTGCGGACCTTGTTTGCGGTGCGGGCGATGCCGATAGCACCCTCCGCAGCGGCGAAGGACTCGTGGCCTGCCAGGAAAGCGAAGCAGGTGGTGTCCTCGCTCAGCAGACGAGCGCCCAGGTTGCCGTGGCCCAGACCGACCTGACGCTGCTCAGCGACAGAACCGGGGATGGTGAAAGCTTCCAGACCTTCGCCGATGGCGGCTGCGCACTCGGCAGCATCGGTCAGGCCGCGCTTGACGGCGATAGCGGTACCCAGGGTGTAAGCCCAGACAGCGTTATCAAAGCAGATGGGCTGCACGCCGCGGACGATCTTGTCGCAGTCGATGCCCTTAGCGAGGAGCATCTCGTTGCAGGCGTCCAGAGACTCGAGGCCGTTGGCCTTCAGGCATGCCTCGATCTTCGGCATGCGGCGATCCATAGATTCAAAAGTTGCCATGAGTTGTTCCTCCTCTCTTATTCCTCACGCGGGTCGATGTACTTGACAGCGCCTGCTTCCTTGCTGAAGCGGCCGTAAGTACCCACGTTCTTCTCGTAAGCCTCGTTGGGGGTCTTACCATGACGAATGTCTTCCATCATCTTGCCCAGCTTGACGAACTGATAGCCGATGACCTCGCCGTTGGCATCCACAGCCAGCTTGTTGATGTAGCCCTCGGTCAGCTCCAGATAACGGACGCCCTTCTCCTTGGTGGAGAAGATGGTGCCGGTCATGGAGCGCAGGCCCTTGCCCAGGTCATCCAGACCTGCGCCGATGGGCAGACCGTCCTCAGAGAAAGCGGTCTGGCTGCGGCCGTAGACGATCTGCAGGAACAGCTCGCGCATAGCCACGTTGATGGCGTCGCAGACGAGGTCGGTGTTCAGAGCTTCCAGAATGGTCTTGCCGGGCAGGATCTCGCCTGCCATAGCAGCAGAGTGGGTCATGCCGGAGCAGCCGATGGTCTCCACCAGAGCCTCCTCGATGACGCCGTTCTTGATGTTCAGAGACAGCTTGCAGGTACCCTGCTGAGGTGCGCACCAGCCCACACCATGGGTGTAGCCGCTGATGTCCTTGATCTCATAGGCCTTGACCCATGCGCCCTCTTCGGGGATGGGGGCCGGACCATGCTTAGGACCTTTGGTGATCGGGCACATATTCTGTACTTGCTGCGAATAGGTCATAATCATACTCTCCTTTTGACAAATTGATGCCGTGCGGCAGAAGCTTTTCTCCCCTGCCGCCTTGCATTGACCGGGCCGTGCCGCTCTCTTTTCAGCGCCTCTCCCGGTACTACCACGCACAGTTTTATTATAGAGGACGTTGGCCCAATTTGCAAGTCATTTCTGACAAATTTTTCGCAATCTTTTTGCCATTTTCGTTTTTCTGCGCAGGAGCGCAACTTCTCAATTCGGTTTTTTCTGCGGCTCCCGCCGCACCGGCGTGACGGCCCAGATGCAGGCGAAACCCGCCGCCGCACCCGCGATGGCGAGGATGTGCCGTCCCTGCTCGAATCCCCAGAAATCAGCGATGCAGGGGAACAAAAGGCTTCCCACGCTCTGGCCCAGCGCCAGAAAGCCGTAGTTCACCCCGGCGTGGGGCAGGCCGAACAGATCGGTGGAGAGGGCGGGCAGCACCGCCGCCAGCGCCGAGTAGCAGAACGTCAGCCCGGCATACACCGCCACGACGGCCCACCCCCGGGCGAACAGGAACGCCGCCGAAAGCCCCAGCGACACGCCGAAGAGGATGAGGTCGGTGGGACGGCGGCCGATCTTGTCGCTGAGCAGGGGCATCAGCAGCCGCCCGGCCGCACTGCCCACACTGCCCAGCACCACGGCCCAGAGGGCGGCGCTCTCGTCCAGCCCTCGCTCCATCCCAAGTTTCAGGATGATGGGGCTGAACAGCAGCACCGCCGGGGTGGAAAAGCAGACCGCTCCGGCGCAGAGCCAGTACTGCCGCGTGCCAAGCATCTGCCGGGGCGAGAGGTCGAGGGGCAGCGCGGCTTTAGCCTTTCCCTGTCGGCTGGGCTGAGGCTTTTCGGGCGGCGGGTCGGTCAGTAATGCACTGCCCGCGAGGCAGACCGGCAGGGTCAGCGCACCCAGCGCCCAGAACGCGCCCCGGATACCCTGCACCGGCCCGAAGCCCCGCAGCGCCGTGCGGACAAAGACGGTCAGGAACGCTCCGCTCAACCCCACTGCGCCCCCGATAACGCCGGTGGCGAGGCCCTTCCGACCCTTGTACCACTTCTGGGCGCAGGACTGGATGGACGGATAGAGAAAGGCTGTGCCGAGTCCTGCCGGGATGCTGAACACCCCGAAAAAAGCCCTCCCCTTCTCTGCCGGGAGGGCCGCCGCCGCGAAGAATCCGCCGCAGAGCAGGCCCGTCCCCCACAAAGCCGCAAAGCGAGGGCCGTGCTTATCCTGCAGAAAGCCGCCGATGACGCACCCGATGCCGAAAAATGCGATAAGCACTCCAAAGGCATAGCCTGCCCCCTGCTCGCTGAGGCCGTATTCCTCCATGACGGGTCTTTGAAACACGCCCCACGCGGCGGGCAGGCCTGTCAATACCTGAATGGCCGCGCCCGCCGCCAGGATGGCCCAGGGTCTTGTTTTCTGCATTTCGTGCATCACCTCAGAGAATAGTGTGTCCTTTTCGATTGACAAAAAGACAGTATTCTTTATAATAGATAAGTATTGGATGTTATTTTATTTTTGATATACAGAAAGAGGACTATATTATGAAAACTCAGGCCTTAAAAGGTATGCGCGACCTTCTGCCCAACGAGCAGACCCTGCGCGACTACATTCAGGGCAAAATTCTCGAGACTTACCGCGCATCCGGCTTCGAGCGCATCTCCACCCCCATGCTGGAGGATATGGAAAACCTCGACAAGTCCGACGGCGGCGACAACCTGAACCTCATCTTCAAAGTGCTCAAGCGCGGCGACAAGCTCACCGCCGCCCTGAACTCCGGCGACCCGAAAGAGCTCTCCGACATGGGCCTGCGCTATGATCTGACCCTGCCCCTGAGCCGCTTCTACGCCGCCAACAAAGACAAGCTCCCCCACCCCTTCAAGGTCATCCAGACCGATCGCGTCTTCCGCGCCGAGCGCCCCCAGAAGGGCCGTCTGCGCGAGTTCGTCCAGTGCGACATCGACATTCTGGGCGACGAGAGCCCCAACGCCGAGGTCGAGCTCATCGACGTGACCACCCGCGCCCTGCTGGGCATCGGCTTCGACGGCTTCACCGTCAACATCAACGACCGCCGCATCCTGCGCGGGATGCTGGAGAGCATGGGCTTTGCCGCTGACACGTTGGATTCCGTCTGCATCACCTTCGACAAGATGGATAAGATCGGTGCCGACGGCGTGAAGGCCGAGCTTCTCGAGAAGCAGCTGCCCGAGAGCGCGGTCAACGCACTGGCCGACTTCATCGCCGCCGGCGAGGTGACGCTGGACGCTGTGGCCGCCCGCTGCGCAGACCCCGCCATCGCCGACGACCTCAAGTACGTCCTCGCTACTGCCAACGCCATGGCCGCAGGCCGCTATCAGGTGGCCTACTGCCCCAGCCTCGTGCGCGGTCAGGGCTACTACACCGGCATGGTCTTCGAAATCACCTGCCCGCAGTTCAGCGGCGCAGTCGCCGGCGGCGGCCGCTATGACAACATGGTGGGCAAGTTCCTCGGCACTCAGGTGCCGGCAGTCGGCTTCTCCATCGGCTTTGAGCGCGTCTGCGGCATCCTGCTCGAGCAGGGTTATCAGATCCCCGGCGCAAAGCAGAAGATCGCACTGCTCTACGGCAAGGACGCCGACTTCACCGCCGTCCTGAGCAAGGCCGCTGCCCTGCGCGATACCTACAACGTCACCGTCCTGCCTCAGGGCAAGAAGCTCGGCAAGCAGCTGGGCCAGCTGGAAGCCGCAGGCTTTGCCGGTGCTGCCTTCATGGACAAGGACGAGGTAAAGATCTTTTCCGCTCAGTAAGGACTGAACAAACCAAAAGCACTACACTCCCCAAAAGCGGGCGGGTGCAGTGCTTTTTTGCGTTTATGGCTGCCGGGTCAGCCGGTTTTTTTGGCGTTGGGGTACACCCGCTCCATCCGGGCGTTGTCAAAGTGTTCGTCGAGGAAGACGTCCAGCCGGTTCGCCGGGGCGAGGCCGCTGGTGCGGGCGTCGTACCGGGCCAGCGCCAGTGCCGAAAGCCCCATGTTCACGGCCATGAACACCGTCAGCACCACGGTCATCCAGGGCAGGATGTGCTTTTTCAGGTTTGCCATCAGCTTTGCGACGAGGGGGTAGCCGTACCGGATCCAGACCACCGCCGCGATGCCCCAGAAGAAGCAGTAGAGCAGGTTGACACGGCCTCCCAGATTGAACTTGAAGCCGCTGTAGTCCCAGAAGATGACGCCGAACAGCAGCTCACCCACGGCGCTGCAGATATACTCATACGCGCCGCCCATCACGAAGCCGAACAGGAAGATGGAGCGGTCGCTCCGCTCCTCGCTGCCCCGCAGCAGGACCGCCGCCATGACCAGCGCCAGCCCCCACACCACGCTGAAGGGTCCCCACACGAGGCTCGAGCGGCTCATCCAGACGCCCGCCGTCACCCGGCAGAACAGTGTTTCCACCACGTCGCCGAGGAAAGCCCCGATGACAAAGAGCCAGACGAGGTCGCCGAAGCTCAGGGCCTTTTCTTTCTGAGCAGTCGGCTCGGGCTGGACGATGGCCGGGTAAGCCCGCTGGATACGCTTTTCCACATGGGCGATGAGCCGCTGACGCAGCTTGTCCGAGTGCTTTTCCAGCTCGAGGTTGAGCTGTTCCAGCCTCGGATGGCTGGCGGCGTACCGGTTGACGGCCAGCGCTGCGCCCAGCTGGTCGAGGACGGCCAGCGTCATCGCCGCCCAGACGCCGACATGCAGCAGCCAGCCCGGCAGCAGGGCGCAGAGCCGCAGCAGCAGGACGTTGCCCCACAGCACGCTTGCCATGCCCAGCAGGCCCCAGAGCACCGAGTATTGCAGGCAGACGTAGCCGTCCAGATTGAACTTTTTATCTGAGTAGTCCCACCAGCGGCGGCGGTGCATCCTCTCGAGCAGCTTGGCCGTCACCCACTCCACCACGGTGGCGTTGGCCATACAGCCGAGGAAAAGAGCCACCGGCGTCGAGCGCAGGTCGGCAAAGCCCACCGCCATCAGCACAGCCGCCGTGCCGTAGACGAAGCAGAACGGGCCGGACGCCACGCCGCGGTTGACGAAGGCGCGGCCTTTGATGGTCGCCACCACCGTCTCGGCTACCCAGCCGAGGAACGAGTAGACCAGATAGATGACGCAGAGGGTATAAAAATTCAGCTCCATTGCGTGTTTCCTTTCCCATATAAACGGTTATAGGGCTATTGTATGCAGTTTTGGCCGCGTCCGCAAGGGGGAGACGGGATTTTTACGCAAAAAGGCCGCTGTAAGAAACCTCTCCGTCAGCGCTAACGCGCTGCCACCTCCCCTAGCGAGTGGAGGCTTTGTCATGACGGATAGCCTTGCCTTTTCGCCAGAGGCTCCCCTCGGTAGGGGAGCTGTCGAGCGAATGCGAGACTGAGAGGTTATTTTACAGCGGCCTGTATTTTTTATAAGGGTAAATCGCTCCGACTCAGCTTACAGCTGGCTCTTGTACAGCTCCACGATCTCCTCCACGCTGGTGTCTCGGGGGTTGCCGGGACGGCAGGCGTCAGCATAAGCGGACTCGGCGAGGAACTGGATATCCTCTTCCTTCAGGATGCCGTTCAGGTTTGCGGGGATGCCCACGTCAGCGCTCAGCTGCTTGACAGCGGCGATGGTGGCATCTGCGGCCTGTGCGTCGTTCATCTCGTCGATGCCCTTCACGCCCATGGCCTTGCCGACGGCACGATAGCGCTCACCGGCGACGGTCTTGTTGTACTCCAGACCGACGGGCAGCAGGATAGCGCAGGCCACGCCGTGGGGAGTGTCATACAGAGCGGACAGGCCGTGTGCCATGGAGTGGACGATGCCCAGACCCACGTTGGAGAAGCCCATGCCGGCGATGTACTGGCCCAGAGCCATGCCCTCGCGGCCTTCCGGAGTGTTCTGGACAGCGCCGCGCAGGTTCTCACTGATGAGCTTGATGGCTTCCAGATGGAACATATCGGAGATGGTGCAGTGGCCCTTGGTGATGTAGCCCTCGATGGCGTGGGTCAGAGCGTCCATGCCGGTGGCGGCAGTCAGACCCTTGGGCATGGAGGCCATCATATCGGGGTCAACCACAGCGATCTCGGGGATGTCGTTGGTATCGACGCAGACGAACTTGCGCTTCTTCTCGACATCGGTGATGACGTAGTTGATGGTGACTTCAGCGGCAGTACCGGCGGTGGTGGGGACAGCGATGGTAAAGACGGCGTGCTTCTTGGTGGGAGCGACGCCTTCCAGAGAGCGCACATCGGCGAACTCGGGGTTGTTGATGATGATGCCGATGGCCTTTGCGGTGTCCATGGAAGAGCCGCCGCCGATGGTCACGATGCAGTCAGCCTCTGCAGCCTTGAAAGCGGCCACGCCGTCCTGCACATTGGCGATGGTGGGGTTGGGCTTGATCTCACTGTAGACGGTGTAGGCGAAGCCTGCAGCGTCCAGCAGGTCAGTGACCTTCTTGGTGACGCCGAACTTGAGAAGGTCGGGGTCAGAGCAGACGAAAGCCTTCTTGTAGCCGCGGGCGGTCAGCTCGGGAACGATATTCTCGATAGCGCCGTGGCCATGATAAGAAATAGTATTCAGAACGATACGATCAGCCATTGGTAAAACCTCCTGATTTTGCGCCCCGCCGGGCGGCGGGTACGACTCTCTTTGCTTTTACTTTACCACTTTGTTAAAATTTGTTCAATATCAATTCTTATAATTTCCATGAAATTTTTATACTTTTTTGAGTTTTTTGCAGAGAAAGTAGACAAAACCAGAGGTTTGTTGACAGCAAAGCGCCCTCCGGCGCGGGCCGGAGGGCGCTTATTGCTATTTACTGGATTTAATTCAGTTTCTTTAGGTTGCCGTATACTCCATGACCATAAGAATCGAAGTCTCGCCGCCGCCAGTCATCGTAACATAGCCAAACTTAGCTCCTTCATAGCTAACCGTCAATCCCTTCTGTGCCAGCGTTTCCGTCCAGTTATCCATCTGTTCTGCAATATCCATGATTTGATAGCTCGTAACAGTTTCATCCGAGCCAAACAGCATTTCTTTCGTGAGGTCAATTCCAGCCTCGCTAAGAACTGCCATGATTATGCCGTCACTTGGGTCAGAATTTTTCACTTTGGATGCAGCTCTTATATATTTCTGTGCTTTTACTGCTTCCGCTTCACTATATGTCACATGGATTCCCGCGCCAGTACTCAATGCATTAATGAATGTTTTTGAAAATTCAGTATCTGCATTGTTCGTACCGCCAATCGTCACAGTAGTTCCGTTAATGGAAACACTTCCGCCGCTGCCGCCACCACCGCCGCAGCCGGTGAGCAGAGTCAGGGCGAGGGCGCTGGCCAGAACCAGTGCCATCAGTTTCTTTACAACTTTCATAAAACATCCTCCTCAGTTTCTGGAAATATGATTTCCATTTTTTCCAGTGTACCCCCCCCGGCTGTTTTGTCAAGCGCTCTCGCTTTTCGACGCATATTTCGTCTTTTTTCATAAAACAGGCCGCGATATTTTATCAGAACACACAAAACACGGCAGATGTACTTTAACGCACATCTGCCGTGTCTCAATTACAATAAAGCTTTTACTTCTGTGCGCCTTCGCCCGCGAAGAACTCCTTCGTGAGCTTTGCCACCGTGCCGGACAGCAGGAGCAGGGCCATGAGGTTCGGAATGCTCATCAGTCCGTTGAAGGTGTCGGCGATGCTCCACAGCAGGCCCAGATCGACCGTCGCGCCCAGAATGGACACGAAGGAGTAGACCACGAGGAAGGGGCCGACCACCTTGTCGGTGTGGAACAGGAACTCGATGCACCGGGAGCCGTAGAGGCCCCAGCCGATGATGGTGGAGAATGCAAAGCTGCAGAGCGCCACCGCCGTAAAGATGGACGACCAGCCGCCGTAGGTGGCCGTAAAGCCGGAGATGGTCAGTTCTGCGCCTGCCGCACTGCCATAGCCCACCGGCACGCCGCTGCACAGGATGACCATGGCGGTCAGGGTGCAGATGACGATGGTGTCGGCGAAGACCTCGAAGATGCCGAACATCCCCTGTTTGACGGGCTTGCGGGTGTCGGCGCAGGCGTGGGCGATGGAGCCGGTGCCGAGGCCGGCCTCATTGGAGAAGATGCCGCGGGAAACGCCCTTCTGCATACTGAGGAAGATGCTGCCGATGGCACCGCCGGTGAAGGCCTGTGGGTCAAATGCACCGCCGACGATGGAGGCCAGCACCGCCGGGAAGCGCCGGTAGTTGATGACCACGACGCCCAGCGCCAGCACGACGTAGAACAGTGCCATAAACGGCACAAGCTTCTCGGTCACGCTGCCGATGCGCTTGACGCCGCCCAGCAGCACCATAGCCACCATCATGGCCACCACCACGCCCACGACGAGGTTGACCGTGGGCAGGATGCTGTTCAGGCTGCTGCCGTAGGCCAGCAGGGCCGAGTCGATGGCTGTGACGATGGTGTTGACCTGGGTGGCGTTGCCGGTGCCGAAGACCGTCAGCACGCCGAACAGCGAGTACAGCACCGCGAGGAACTGCCACCGGCTGCCGAGGCCGTTTTTAATATAGTACATGGGGCCGCCCACCAGCTCGCCGTTTTTGTTCCGCTCGCGGAAATGCACAGCCAGCGTCACTTCGGAGAACTTGGTACACATGCCCAGCAGAGCCGAGCACCACATCCAGAACACCGCACCCGGCCCGCCGATGGCGATCGCGCCCGCCACGCCGGCGATGTTGCCGGTGCCGACGGTAGCGGCCAGCGCCGTACACACTGCCTGGAACGGAGTCATAGCGCCGTCAGAGGCGTCCTTTTTGCGGAAGATGCGGCCAATGGTCGTTTTGATGGCATAGGGGAATTTCCGGAGCTGCAAAAAGCCTGTCCGCACACTGAGCAGCAGGCCCACGCCGATGATGCAGACCATCGCCGGGATGCCCCAGATAAAGCTGTTGACCGCCTGATTGACGGCTGTGATGGTTTCGAGCATACTTTTACGCCTTTCTTTTTCACTTTAACACAACGAAAAATATTTTATCGTATTTTAAGCGGCCTGTCAATTTACTTTGAACGTGAAATCTGCACGTCCCGGCTGAAAGTTTGTTAAAATAGCTTCACCTTTATTTTCTCTGCTTCTTTGCCGCTTTTTTGCCCGCCAAAGCCCTACACAAACCGCGCGGGTTGTGCTATGATAAGGGTGAAATTTTGGTTTGGCACTGCCAACCGCAAGGAGATGTCATGGATGTCTGAAACATCTGCTCTGATGGATACGCTGCGGCAGGAAGGGATCTCCCCCGACCTGCTGCGCGCTGTGGAAGAATACCGCGCCTCTCACGAGCTTTCTGAGGCCCTGCGCCCCCGCATCCCCTCCCCTGCCTTCGTCTACTACGGCAGAGAGGTGTGGGAACAGGCGCTGGCCGCCCTGCTCTGCGGCGAAAATCTGCTGCTGGCGGGCGGCAAGGCCACCGGCAAGAACGTGCTGGCCGAAAACCTCGCCGCAGCCTTCGGACGCCCCGCATGGGACATCTCGTTCCACGTCAATATGGACGCGGCGTCCCTCATCGGCATGGACACCTTCGAGGGCGGACAGGTCAAGTTCCGCCCCGGCCCGGTCTACCGCTGCGCCCAGAGCGGCGGCTTCGGCGTTCTGGACGAGATCAACATGGCCAAAAACGAGGCGCTGGCCGTCCTGCACGCGGTGCTGGATTTCCGCCGCGCCATCGACGTGCCGGGCTATGAGCGCATCCCGCTGGCCGAGGAGACCCGCTTCATCGCCACCATGAACTACGGCTACGCCGGCACCCGTGAGCTGAACGAGGCCCTCACCTCCCGCTTCGTGGTCATCCAGATGCCCACCATCACCGAGGAGAACCTCGAAAAGCTCCTGCGCACCCAGTTCCCCGATTTGAACAGCAAGTATGTCAGGCAATTCGCCCTGCTCTTCCTCGATTTGCAGAAAAAGTGCGACAGCGCGGAAATTTCCACCAAAGCTCTCGACCTGCGCGGTATGCTGGACGCCCTGCGCCTGATGCGCCGGGGCGTCGCTGCCGGGGCTGCGCTGGATATGGGCATCACCAACAAAGCCTTCGACTCCTACGAACAGGGCCTCATCCGGGACGCCATTGCCGCCCGCATCCCGGCCCAGCTCACCGCCGCAAAGCTCTTCGATTAAAATAAAAAAGGGGCGTTTTTATGGAAGCGCAGAGCTACACCGCCGAAGAGCGGCGGGCCGCCAATCAGGTGTGGGCAGCGGCAGGAGCCTACGGCTTCGAGCCGCTGTTCCTCGCCCGGAACACCGACGGCACCATTGATTTTTACATGAACTGCGTCGTGGGGCTGGTCCACAAATACTACGGCGACGAGCTGGTGCGCAGCCTCTTTGACGCATGGGAGGGCGACATCCGGCAGGCCATGCTGGACGATTTGACCTGGCTCTACCTCGAGAGCGCGGTCTACGCGCTGGAACTGCCCCGCCGTCCGGTGCTTTCGGCCCTCCGCCGCGCCCATGCGGACTACTTTTTCGGCATCCAGTACAAGCTCTCGCGGCAGGAGTGGATGGCGAAGAACCAGCTGGTCTACTCCATGCAGGCCGCGCGCTGGCGGGCTGTGCAGGGGCGCACGCCGCCGGTCATGACCCCCTACGAAAAGGGTCTCGACGCTGCCCTCAGTCCTGAGACACCCCCGAAGCCGGACGAGCTGAAAGCCGCGCTGCTGGCCGTCTACGCCAAATTCGAGCTGTTCAACGGCACGGTGCATCAGAAGGCCGGGCTGCATCTCCATCTGGACGGCCTGCTGGCGTCGCTCATGACCCGCACCATGCCCACTCAGATGATAAAGACCGACCGGGTCACGGTGGAGCATTCCGGCTCGGTGGACGCCTCCGGCAGCGGCATCCACGCCGACAAGCGGCTGGCCCACATCACCCTGCGCCAGCGCGCCGAGGAAGACCGCGCCTACATCGAAAGCTGCTTTGGCCGGTCACTCTATCCGCCCGAACGGCTGCGGAAGGCCGAGCAGGAGCTTTGCACCGGGGAGCATCTGGGCTGTCACCTCTGGTTTGCCTCCGGCGTCCCCAGCCCGGAGCAGGCCCCTACCCCCGAGGCAAAGCACCTGGCCGAACAGGCCCAGCTTCAGGCTGAGCGGAACCGGGCGTACTATTCGAAAAATCTCGAGCTTCATCGCAGCGTCGTGCTGCGGCTGACCGAGCAGATACGCAACTGCATCCTCGTCCACCAGCAGCCCAACGCCCGGGTCGCCCGCAGCGGTAACCTCGACCCGGAGCGGGTCTGGCGCACCATCATGGACGACGACCGGGTGTTCCGCTGTGCGGAGGAAGAGAACCACCCGTCCTTCACCGTTGACCTGCTGCTGGATGCTTCGGCTTCCCGCCTCCACTGTCAGGAGGTCATCGCGGCGCAGGGGTCTATCCTCGCCCAGAGCCTCGCGGCCTGCGGCATCCCGGTGCGGGTGAGCTGCTTTTCCAGCCTGCGAGGCTACACCGTCCTGCGGGTGCTCAAGGGCTTCAAGGAGAAGAGCTTACAGGGCATCTGCCAGTATTTCGCCTCGGGCTGGAACCGGGACGGTCTGGCTCTGCGGGCCGCAGGCGACCTCATTGGCTTCGACCCCGGCCCCGCCGCGCGGCACCTGCTCGTCCTTCTGACGGACGCCTCCCCCAACGACAGCCGCCGCATCCCGCCCTCCCCCGATGACCCGCTGGGCCGCGACTACGGCGGCAGCGCGGGCGTGGAGGACGCCGCCGCCGAGGTGCGGGCGCTGCAGCGGAAGGGTCTGCGAGTCTCCGCCGTCTTTATGGGCGAAGACGCCAGCGCCGCCGACGCCTCCCGCATCTACGGCAAGAACATGGCCCGCATCCGGGGCATGGACCAGCTGGCCCGGGCCGCAGGCCGACTCATCCAGAACGAGATACGGGAGCTGGGCGACTGAATCATAATAATGTACGGGGCCGCTGTGCAGTTGTATCTGCTGCCAGCGGCCCCGTATTTTTGTTGTCACTCACAACCATCTTGTTTTGCATTGTAGAAGAATTAAAAAGTTTTTTGGTTTATTCGCAAACTTATAGTTGTATTCTGGTGCAATTTATGATATACTACAACCAACGAAGGGCCGCACATCTACACACCGCCCCGCGCGCCCACAGGAAGGAGAACCGCTATGGATGCCGCACGTTATTTTGAAGAGATGCATCTTTCCATGTCCAGCCAGAAGCCTGAGTACCGCCTTGTGCTCAGCGTCAAGGTCCAAGACCTCGGAGGCGCAGACGCTTATCTCGAGCTGCGGCAGGAGCCGGTCAGCGGCAAGGCCCGGGTGTTCTATTCCACGATGGGACGTCAGAAGCTGAATTTCCAGCTCGTCCGCAAAGGCTGGCAGAGCTGCCACAACGCCTCGGGCGAGCTGACGGGGCGTTTCCCCGCCACCGCCGACGGTCTGCTGGCCCAGACGGATTTCTCTGCTTTTGTCCGGGACGACGCCCTCGACAGCGGCCGGATGGCGCGCATTCTGGATGTTCTGGCCCATACTGCCGGTGGTTGTGGGACGGTCTCCCCCTCTGCTGCCCGGGAGGGTGCGCTCATCACGGTGGAGCGGTTCGTGGGCCGTCCCGCCCATTGGAGCTATTGGAGCACCCGCGCCGCCGAACAACTGAACATCGCAGCCATCCTCTGCTGGCTGGGCGACTACCTCGCCGGGGCAGAGCGCCGCACCCTGCAAAGCTGCCCGGAGGCCATGCAGCTTGCCGCCGCATGGCAGGCCGCGCTCCTCTCTCCCCTGCCCCAGACGGCCCCGCGGCCTCAGACTGTACAGTCCCGGCCCGTCCGCCGTGCGCCCGCCGTCGAGAATCCGCGCTGGCAGAGCATCCTCGCCGTGCTGGCGACGGTGTAAAAGAAAAGCTTCCCGCGAGGGGAAGCCAGTTGCCGTATTCGGCGTATATTCGTTTATATTTTCAGCTTTGAAAAATCCGTGCAGAGATATTCATAGAGCTTATCGACAGACTGAAATCCCATCTTTGCATACATATCCTTCGGGGTGTCCTCGGGGTCGGCATGAAGATACAGAACAGCCCCGCGTTCCTGTTCCTTTTCGGCAATGTGCTTCACCAGGGTCGTGGCGATGTATTGATGACGGAAAGCTTCATCCACCAAAAGACTGTCCATGCAGACGTATCCATCGGATGCGAAAATATAGCAGTCGCCCGCCAGTTTCCCGCCCAGATACGCTCCAAGGTAGGTCAGTTTTTCCCGGAGATGCCGGTTGTTCCGCACGGTGAAATCTTCCCCGTACAACGGCCCGTAGTATTTCAGCTCGTGCTGTTCTAGTTGGTCAAAGTCCGGGGTTTTGATCGAGACCTCCGGATTCGCTTTCCAGCCGCTGATGTCTGTTCCCTTCGGCAGAACCATCGTCACAGTCTCCTCGCACTCCATGCCGAATGCATTGGCCAGCGGCTCGTATCCTTCCAGTTTGAGGAAGGCGTCTCCCCGCGCTTTCTGATAAGCCAGCGCGGCCCGGAGCTCGTCCTCCGTGGGCTGGCCGGAATAACAGAACGCATTGTGGTCGTATTTATCGCGCAGTTCATTGTCTTCCCGCTTGGTCAGATGCTCTGAAAAGGCATGAAAGGTCGAAAACAGCCGATAAAATTTTTCATCGGTCTTTCTTGTAGGTATCATTGTGTTTCTCCAAAATTTGCCGCTCACTTCCACCCCCGGGCCGAGGGGTCGAGCATCTCGGCGGCAGAGTAGATGAGGGCGTTGCAGATGGCCGCGGCGACATTGCTGCCGCCCTTGCGGCCCATCGCCACGATGGCGGGTACGCCGTGCTTTTCGCAGACGGCGAACAACCGCTCCTTGCTCTCCACCACGTTCACGAAGCCCACCGGCACACCGATGACCAGTGCGGGCCGCAGGCCGCTTTCGATTTGTTCTGCAATCGTCAGCAGAGCCGTGGGCGCGTTGCCGACGGCGAGGATGGCCCCGGGATGCTCCTGCGCTGCCTTTTTCATCGCTGCGACGGCTCGGGTGGTGCCAGCCTCTTTTGCGGCGGCGGCCACCTCGGGGTCAGCCATATAACAGCAGGCCGTGCCGCCCAGCTTCGCCAGACCGAGCTTGGTGATGCCAGCCAACGCCATGTTTGTATCGGTCACGATGACGGCCCCGGCGTGGAGGGCCTTGACGGCCTGCTCCACCGCGCGGGGGGTGAAGTGGAGATTCCGCGCATAGTCGAAGTCGGCGGTGGTGTGGATGACCCGCTTGACCACGGCTTCGTGCTCGGGCGGCGGGGTCATGCCCATCATTTCCAGCTCTTCGGTGATGATGTGGAAGCTCGTCCGCTCAATGTCAGCAGGTAAATGATGCTGCGGCGTCAATATTCTATCCCCTTTCGTGCTTTTATCCCCTTCTGGTAGGGGTGGCGGTGGCATTTCATCTCGGTGGAGTAGTCGGCGGCGTCCAGCATCCACTGGGGCGGCGTGTGGGCCGTCAGGACGCACTCACACCCAGCAGGCCGCTCCAGAACGGCCTTTTTTAATAGATCGACGTCCACCATATCCAGCTCTTCTGCGCTCCCGGCTTCGTCCAGTATCAGCAGGTCGGCAGGCTGTGCCATGGAGGCGGCGAGGTTCTGGTTTTGCAGTTCCCGGGTCACGGCCTTTTCCTCCGGCGTCATCTGAAAGACGAATTTCTGCCCGGCCTTGCCCCGGTAGATCTCCGCGCCAAGCTGGGCCAGAAGCGGTATCTCGCCGCTGTTCCCGCTCTTCAAAAACTGGACGATGACCACCCGCTTCCCGGACCCCAGCGCACGGAGCGCAAGACCCATAGCGGCGGTGGTCTTCCCCTTTCCGTCGCCCCAGTACAGATGCAAAAGTCCCTGTTCCATTCAGCGCTTCTCCATTCCCATCGCGGCATACACCGCGTCCATATCCAGCGCCCCGCGCACGCCGTCGGCCAGGATGTCGAACTGCTGGCGGCGGTACTCTTCCATCGGGATGAGGGCCGCGTCGGAGGGGTCGATGCCCTTCCGGCGGCAGAGCCAGCCCGCCAGCGCCTCGGTCAGCGTGCCAGTGTCGAACAGACCGTGGAGATAGGTGCCAAACACATTGCCCTGCACACAGCCTTCCCGGCCTCCGTCGGGGTAGTGGGCGAAGGGTTCGCCCTCAGCCTCGGTCACGCCGGTGTGTATCTCGTAGCCTTCCAGCTCTGCACCCGCAAAGGGGGCGGCGGCGACGGTCGCTTTGACCTGTGCGCGGCGCTTCTGCTCGCTGAACACGGTCCGGGTGGGCAGCAGACCCAGCCCCCGCAGAGTCTGCTGTCGGCCGCTCTCGCTGCCGGTGGGGTCGTCGAGGGTCTGGCTCAGCATCTGGTAGCCGCCGCAGACGCCCAGCACCGGCGTGCCTTTCGCGGCCAGCTTGAGCAGAGCCGTTTCCAGCCCGCACTGCCGCAGCCAGAGCAGGTCGTCCACCGTGTTTTTCGTCCCCGGCAGCAGGATGAGGTCGGGTGCGCCCAGCTCATGAGCGTTCGAAACATACCGCACGCCCAGCAGCGGGTGCTGTTCCAGCGGTATGAAGTCCGTAAAATTGGACAGATGCGGCAGACGGATGATAGCCGCATCCAGCGGCTTTTTGCCGTCCCGCATCTCGAGGCGCTGGCTCAGGGAGTCCTCGTCCTCGATGTCCACCTTCAGGTACGGTACGACGCCCACCACGGGCAGATGGGTCTTTTCTTCCAGCATCGAAAGGCCGGGGCGCAGAATTTCTACATCCCCACGGAATTTATTGATGACGAGCCCCTTGATGCGCCGGCGTTCTTTTTCTTCCAGCAGCTCCACCGTGCCGTAAAGCTGGGCGAACACGCCGCCCCGGTCGATGTCGCCCACCAGAAGCACCGGCGCGTCCACCATCTCGGCGAGGCCCATGTTCACGATGTCCTCGCTCTTGAGGTTGATCTCTGCCGGGCTGCCCGCGCCCTCGATGACGATGACGTCAGCCTCCTCGGCGAGGCTGTCATATGCCTTCAGGATGTCCGGCACCAGCTGCCGTTTCGTGCGGAAATACTCCGACGCTTTCATCTGGCCCCGCACCTCGCCGTTGACGATGACCTGACTGCCTACGTCACTGCTGGGCTTCAGGAGGATGGGATTCATCCGCACGTCCGGCTCGACACCGGCGGCCTGCGCCTGCACCACCTGCGCCCGGCCCATCTCGAGGCCGTCTTTGGTGACGAAGCTGTTCAGAGCCATGTTCTGGCTCTTGAACGGCACGGCGCGCAGGCCGTCCTGCGCAAAAATGCGGCAGAGCGCCGCGCAGAGCAGGCTTTTGCCTGCACCGCTCATCGTACCCTGCACCATGATGCATTTTGCCCTGTTCATCCCAGCACCTCTTTCATAAGTTCCAGCAGCCGGGCGTTCTCGGGGGCCGTGCGCACCGCCGTGCGGTACCACTCCGGCCCGAGGCCCGGATAATTCGCGCAGCTGCGCACCTGTGTTCCCAGCGGACGAAGCCTCTCGTTCAGGTCGGCGGGTGCGCGGAAGAGCAGATAGTTTGCCTTTCCATCGATGACCCGCAGGCCCAGCGCCCGCAGGCCCGCCGTCAGAACGGGCCGCTGCCGGGCGATAAGGGCGCGCACCTCGTCCACATAAGCGGTTTCTTTCAGGGCCGCGACGCCTGCCGCCTGCGCCAGACTGGACACGGCCCATGGCTGGCCCGCTGTCTGCATTTTTTCCAGAAGCGTTTCGTCGCCGCAGAGGCAGTAACCCAGCCGGACGCCGGCCATGCCGTAGAGCTTGGTAAAAGCTTTCAGGATGACGAGGTCCCCACTTTCCAGCAGAGGCTTCGCGGTCCACCCGTCGGCGTCGGGCAGAAAGTCCAGAAAGCACTCATCTGCGGCCAAAATCGTGTGGCACTCCTCGCACCGGCGCAGCAGCTTTTTCACCAGCTCGGGTGAGGCCAGCTGCCCCGTCGGATTGTTCGGCTGGCAGAGGAACACCATGTCGATGCTCTCGTCCACGGCGTCCACGAGGGCGTCCGTCGGGGCGAAATCATTCGTTTCATCGAGGAAGAAGCGTTTCACTTCACACTCCACCGTATCCAATGCAGAGGCGTACTCGGCAAAAGTCGGGGCTGTCACCAGCGCCTTATGGGGCTTTACGGCCCAGACCAGCCGGAAGATGAGGTCCGCCGCGCCGTTGCCGCAGAGGATACGCTCCTGCGGCACACCCTCGGCCCGGCTCAGCGCCGCCCGCAGGGTGCGGCAGAGGGGGTCGGGGTAGCGGTCGGCCAGAGGCAGTGCATCCCGGATGGCCTGCGCCACCCCTTCGGGCAGACCGAGTGGGCTGACGTTCGCCGAAAAATCCAGCGCGTCGCGGCCAAAGCGTTCGCGGTAGCCCATCCAGTCACCGCCGTGGACCAGTTGTTTCATCCCAAGACCCCCCGTATCGCACATCCAAACGCCAGCGCAAACCCGCTGGCTACATACATCATCCGATCTGCCCGCAGAATATCCTCCGGCTCGATAGGCCGCAGCGGGTCGCCGATGGTGGGCTTCGGGTAATATTCCCCGAAATAATAGGCCGGCCCGGCCAGCTGGACGCCCAGCGCACCGGCGCAGGCGCTCTCAGTCTGGGCGCTGTTGGGGCTGGCGTGATTGCGGCGGTCCCGCCGCCAGATGCGCCACGCGCCCTTGGCGTCATTGCGGGTGAACGCCGCCGCCATGATCCAGAGCAGCGCCGCCAGACGGCTCGGGATATAGTTCGCCACATCGTCCAGTTTTGCAGCAGCGCGGCCAAAATAGAGATATTTCTCGCTCTTGTAGCCCAGCATACTGTCCATGGTGTTGATGGCCTTGTAGGTCAGGGCCAGCGGCGCACCGCCCAGCAGCATATAGAGCAGCGGCGCGATGACGCCGTCGCTGGCGTTTTCGGCCACGGTCTCCACCGCAGCCTTGGTCACGCCCTCGGCAGTCAAGGCTTCGGTGTCGCGGCCCACGATGCGGCTCACAGCCTTCCGGGCGGCGGGCAGGCTGCCTTTTTTCAGCTCGGCATAGACATTCGTGCTCTCCTGCACCAGTCCCTTTGCGGCCAGTGCCTGCCCGCACCAGAACATCTGGACGGCCAGCCCCAGCAGCGGGTGAAGCATCGCCGCGCCCCAGCAGACAAGGCCCGTGAACAGCAGCGTCCCCACCGGCAGACAGAACGCCACCACTGCACCGCCCAGCAGCTCGCCCTGCGGCGTTTTGGGCAGGCGGGCGCGGAGGAATTTTTCCAGCCGGGAGATGGCTTTGCCCATGTACACCACCGGGTGGGGCAGCCACGCCGGGTCGCCGAAAATGGCATCCAGCACGAAGCCTCCCAGCACAGCCCAGGCGGTCATCATACGCCGGCCTCCGCGTCTTTCGTGTACTGCACGGTCTTCACGAGGCGGAGCTGGCGCTTCTCGGCCCAGTCGGCGGCATCCAGCACATAGCCGCCCGCGTTGGGGCCGCACCACGCATAATAATCGCGCCTGGGCAGGGCGTACCGCTCCATCGCCGCCATCTGGGTGCCGCCGTGGGCCAGGATGACCAGCAGTTCTTCGCCGTCGGCCAGCGCCTTGTCCACCAGAGCAGAGAAGGCGCTGCAGATGCGGTTCGAGAAGTCGTCCTTCCGCTCACCGTCGGGGCATTTGCTCTCGCAGTTGGCCTGCACCCACGCCTGATAATCGGCGTCGTGCTCCATCTCGACGTAGTTTTTGCCCTCGAAGCTGCCGAAGCACATCTCCTGCAGGTCCTTCACGACCACGAGCTCTGCCTCCGGGAAGAGCACCCGGGCCGTCTGGGCCGTCCGCTGCAGCGGGGTGATATAGACCACCTTCGGGTCGATGTCGGCCCGGCGCAGCTGGCTCAGGCCCTCCGCCGAGAGCGGGATGTCGCGCTGGCCCTGATAGCGCTTCTGGGCGTTGTATTCGGTCAGGCCGTGACGCAGCAGATAGATCAACATTGGGGTAATTCTCCTTTCAATACTGTCGGGATGCCGCAGAACATCTGCACCACGCAGTCGGCGCGCTCTGCCAGCAGGCAGGCCAGCCGTCCGGCGGACTCCCGCCCGGCGCGCTCCTCAGCATCCATCGGGACAACACCGCCGCCGACCTCGGTGGCGATGACAATATCATATTCCGCCAGCTCCCGGGCCAGCGTTTCGAGCTGCTCCGGGGTCTGAGTCTCGGCGGCGGCGTCCTGCACATCGGCGATGATGCTGCCCCGGAAGTTCCGCGCAAAGGTGCGCTTGCCGCTGTAAAGCGGCCCTGTGATAAACATCATTTACAGCACTCCTCCCCACTGGCTGACGGCCAGCGCCGCCAGCATCCACAGCTCGGCCCGCTGTAAAAACCACCCGGCCAGGTCGCCGGTGATGCCGCCAAACTGCTTTTTTGCCACGAAATAATAGCGCCACAGCGCCAGAAGCGCCGCCGCCGCCAGCCCGCCGCCGCCCAGCGCCGTCAGCGCCAGGATGAGCAGAGCCGACAGGCCGCAGAGGAAGCGGCAGACGGTCTGCTTGTCGGCCGCTGTGGCAAAAGTATGGGCGAGGCCGGTGTCTTTCGCCAGCGGGAACGCCGCCACAGCAAAGCCCGACAGCGCCCGCTCCAGCACCAGCGCCAGCGTCCAGCACAGGCCCGCCCGGGGTGTGAACCGCACACTGCCGCAGAGGCCGAAGTAGGCCACAAAGTAGCAGCACAGCCGGATGACAGCGAAGGCCCCACAGTGGGAGTCTTTCAGAATCTCAAGCTTTTTTTCGCGGTCGCCGTAGCTCGAGAGGGCGTCCGAAGTGTCGGCGTAGCCGTCGAGATGGATGCCGCCGGTGACGGCCACCGGCACGAGGCAGAATGCCGCCGCCCGGGCCAGCCCCGGCAGGGGCAGGACGCCGCAGAGACACCACAGCCCGCCGCACACCAGCCCGATGAGGGGGAAGGCACACATGGCGTACCGCATATTTTTTTCGTTCCAGTCGAACTGCGGCACCGGCAGGGCCGAAAACATCGCAAAGGCCACCGCGATGGTCTGCAAAACAGTCACAGCTTTTCTCCCCCTTTGTAGTACACCGGCAGGCCGCAGACCACCCGGCAGACGTTGTCTGCCCGGGCGGCGAAGGCGTTGTTCACCTGCGCCAGCGCCAGCAGATACTGGTCGGTGTCGCCCGCGTAGTCGGCACCGCCGCTGAACACCTCGTTCGATACGACGATAAGGTTATCACACCCGGCGGCGAGGCGTTCCAGCCCGGCCAAAACGGCCTCGGCGGTGTGCTTTCCTGCCCCGCCGGGGCTGTAAAGCTCGTTGGCGACGAGGTTGCCGAGGTCTTCCAGCAGGACGGTCCCCCGGCCGGGCAGGGACAGACGGTCGAGGTGGAGCGGGCATTCCAGCGTTTCGAACTGCTTTTGCGCCCGCATTTTCCGGTGCTTTTCCACCCGGGCGGCGCACTCGGCATCCCAGACCTGCATGGTGGCGAGGTAATAGCGGGGCAGGCCGGTCTTGAGCACAAGGCTCTCGGCGTAGGCGCTTTTGCCGCTGGCCGCGCCGCCGAGCACCAGCGTCAGCATCCTTCGCCCTCCTGCGGCGTGTAGGCTTCGATGCCGCCCTCTTCAAAAGAATAACAGCCATCGTAGACGGCCAGCGCCATGTCCCACAGCGGGATGGCGGCCACCGCGCCGGTGCCTTCGCCCAGATGCAGGCCCGCCGTGATGAGGGCTTTTTTGTTCAGAGCGTCCAGCACCAGCTTTGCGGCCGGCTCGGTGGAGCAATGGCTTGCAAAAACAGCCTTGGCCGCTGCCGGGCAGAACCGGACAGCGCAGAGCGCCGCCACACAGCTGATGAAGCCGTCGGCCAGCACCGGCACACCTTCCAGCGCACCGCCGAGGAAGACGCCGCAGAGCCCGGCAATATCGAAACCGCCCAGCTTTGCCAGCACGTCCAGTGCATCGGCAGAGTCGGGCTGATTTTTTGCGATGCCGCGATGGATGGCGTCGATTTTCCGGGCAAGTCCCTCGTCCGAAAGGCCCGCGCCCCGGCCCGTCATGACTTCGACGGGCTGGCCCAGCAGCACAGCGGCCACGGCGCTGGATGTCGTGGTGTTACCGATGCCCATCTCACCGGTAGCCAGCAGGCCGACGCCCGCTTTCTTCTGCTCCTGCACCAGTCGGATGCCCCTGCCGATGGCCTCCACGGCCTCAGCCCTGCTCATAGCCGGGCCGAAGGTGAAGTCCGCTGTGCCGGGGGCGATGCGGCAGTCGAGGACGCCCGGGACCGGTTCGCCCGCGATGCCCATATCCACCGGCACCACCTCGCACCGGGCGGTCTGTGCCATCCGGCAGACGCTGGTGCAGCGGGCGGCGAGGTTCTGAGCCACGACGCGGGTCACGCTGCTGTCAGTCTGGCTGACGCCCTGGGCCACCACACCGTTATCGGCGCAGAGCACCAGCACCGCCCGGCGGGAAATATCCAGCTTTGCGCTGCCGGTGAGGGCGGCGGCGTCCTCGATGGTCGTTTCCAATCCGCCCAGCCCGCCCAGCGGCTTTGCAAGGCTGGCCCAGTGGGCGTGCGCCGCCGCCCGGGCGGCTTCGTCCGGCGGCGTGACGGCCGCACAGAGGGCGGCGAGTTCTGTCTCAGTCATGGTCTCTCCTGTAATTTTCAGCCGCGGCGGCAAAGCGCTGCGGCAGGGGCGTACCCGCCCAGTACAAATGCGGGAAGCCCGCATAGAAATGCTCGTTTACAGATCCGCACCGCCACGCTGCGCCGCCCACCGGCTTTTTTGCCGCGAGGGCCGTGCCGTTGGCGGTGGAATCCCAGTGGTGGAATTCGTGGATGGGAAAGCTCTCCCCGGCCCGGAAGAGCATACTGTCCGAGTCTGCGCTCAGCGCGGCGTAGCCGAAGCGGACGAGACGTCCGGCATCTTTTGCTTCGCCCGGCAGAACGCCCACCATCGGCCAGCTCTGCCCCTCGGCGTCCGTGAGGCTCTGCCCCAGATAGAGGAAGCCCCCGCACTCGGCCGCTGTGGGCAGACCGGACTCGATTTTTCGCTTTATCTCGCGCAGAAGCGAGGTATTTTCACTCAATTCTCTTGCGTGAAGTTCCGGGTAGCCGCCGGGCAGATACAGCCCGCCGATGTTTTCCGGCAGAGCCGTGTCGCGGAGGGGGCTGAAAAAGACCACCTCTGCCCCGGCGTCCCGAAAGGCCTCCAGCGTCTCGGCGTAAGTAAAGCAGAACGCCTCGTCCTGCGCCACGGCGATGCGGACGCGGGCCGGAGGCGTCTCCGGCTGCACCGGCAGGACGGGCGGCTCCTTTTCGCAGAGGGCCAGCAGGCGGGGCCAGTCGATGTGCTCCTCCACCGCGTCGGCCAGAAGGGCCAGCTTCTGCTGTAAATTTTCCACTTCCGCCGCCGTGTAGAGGCCCAGATGGCGGGAACCGATGACGGCCTCCGGGAGTTTCGGCAGAAAGCCCAGCACCGGCAGGCCCGTCTCTTTTTCCAGCATTGGGGCCAGCAGAGCGTGCATCCGTGCCGTGCAGTTGTTCAGCAGGATGCCTGCGATGTGACTGGGAGTGCGGAAGTTTACGAGCCCGTTCAGCTCTGCGGCCAGCGTCAGGCTCTGACCTTTCGGCTCCACCACCAGCAGCACCGGCAGACCCAGCGTGTCGGCCAGATGCCACGCACTGGCCCTGTCGCTCACGCCCCCGAGGCCGTCGTAAAAGCCCATAGCCCCCTCGCACACCGCCGCACCGTGTCCGGCGGCACCCTTCGCGTAGAGGGTGCGCACCGTCTCGGGCGCAGAAAAAAAGAGGTCGAGGTTGCGGCTCTCCACCCCCATCACGGCCCGGTGGAACATGGGGTCGATGTAGTCCGGCCCGCTCTTGAAGGCGCAGGGCGCACAGCCCCGCCGCTTCAGCGCCATGAGCAGGGCGCAGGTCATGGTGGTCTTGCCGCTGCCCGAGCGGGGCGCCGCCAGCAGAAACTGTATCATGTCATTCTCCTGTGATGAGATAGATGGGGTTCTGGGCCATCATGAGGTGCAGCCCGCCCATAGCTTTTGCCCGGCTGACGGCGATCTGGCTCACCTGCACGGTCCGGCCTTTGGCCGTCAGCGCGGCCACCGCCGCCGAAAGGGTCTCGAGGGCGATGGCCGACACACAGATACAGGCGTCGGGGTTCTTATCCAGCGCGGCGTCCACGATGGCGGCAAGGCTGCCCTTGCTGCCGCCGATGAAGACAGCGTCCGGCGCGGGCAGGTCCGAAAGGGCGGCGGGGGCAAGCCCCTCCACGAGGACGAGGTTCCGGGTCCTGAATTTTTCGCGGTTGGCTTTGATGAGCGCACAGCCCTCCGGCCTGCACTCCACCGCGTACACCCGGCCCCGGGGCGCGGCCAATGCCAGCTCCACGCTGACGCTGCCCGTCCCGGCCCCCACGTCCCACAGGATGTCTTCCGGGCGGACGGCCAGCTTCGCCAGCACAGCGGCTCGGACTTCCTGCTTGGTCATGGGAACGTCGCCCCGCTCGAAGGCTTCGTCCGGCAGGCCCGGGGCGCGGCGGGGCAGTCCCTCCACCGCCTCCACGAGAAGGACGCTCAGGCTGTTGAAGCGGCCTGCGGCCAGCTCTTTGACGCTGCCGCGGAAGAGCTTCTCTTCCGGCGTGCCGAGGCACTGGCCCACGACGGCCTGCACGTCCCCGAAGCCCTCTGCCGCCAGCTGGGCGCAGAGGGTGGCGGGGTCTTCGCTGCCGCCGGTGAGGAAGAAGGTGGGTCTGCCCTGCATACACTCGGCCACCGGGTCACAGGTGCGGCCATGGGCCGAAACAAGGTTCCACCCCTGCCACGGACGGCCCAGCGCCGCCGCCAGCAGCTGGATGCTGGAAAGGCCGGGCAGCACCCGGGCGCGGACGCCGAGGGCCTCCAGCTTTTCTATCATGGCAGACGCGCCGGAGTAAAAACCGGTGTCGCCGCTGTAGACCAGCACGGCGTTCTCTGCGCCGGAAGTCTGCAGTAGCTCTGCCACCTCGTCGGGGCGGTAGGCGGCGGCGCGGTTCTCGGTGCAGCCGGCAGGCAGAACTGCCAGCAGACGCCGTGCGCCCAGGATGAGGTCGGCCTGCCGCAGTGCGGCCAGGCCCTGAAGGGTCAGGTTCTCCGGCTGGCCGGAACCCATGCCGATGAGTGTCACATTCATCTTATCATCTCCTTGCAGCGTTTCAGCACCTCAGAAGCCGTCTCGCCCTGCTCGGGCGGGCGGCGGATGACCACCAGCTGCGCCCCGGCGGCAGAGGCGGCGGCGGCTTTTTCGTCGAAGCCTCCGGCCGCGCCGCCGTCCTTTGTGACGAGCCAGCGGATATGGAACTGCTCCATCATGGCCTGATTGAGGGCAAAGCTGAAGGGGCCCTGCATGGCGATGATGTTGCGATGGGGGATGTTCGCCGCCTCACAGGCTGTGATGCTTTCCAGCGTGGGCAGGACACGGGGGTAGAGCCGCTCGGGCGGGATGGCCGCGAACTGTGCCAGCTCCTTGGCCCCGGTGGCCAATAGAAGATTGCCCTCTTCTGCAGCCAGCGCTTCTGCCGCCTGCTTTGCGCTCTCAAAGACGAGACAGTTTTCCGGCAGCGGACTGGCCGGGCGCAGCAGGCGGAGGTATTCCACCCCGGCCTGCTCTGCCGCTGCTTTGATGTTTTTGGTCACCTCCACTGCGTAGGGGTGGGTGGCGTCGATGCAGAGGGCGGCATCCCCCAAGAGCGCGGCCATCTCATCGGGCAGGAGCCGCCCGCACCGGACGGTGACGCCGGGGGTGCTCCCCTGCTCTTCCTGTCCCAGCGGGGTGGCCACGCTGACGGTGACTTCGATGCCCAGTGCCGCCAGCTGGCGGGAAAGCTCCCGCCCCTCGGTGGTGCCGCTGAAAACGACGACGTTCATCGGCGGTACCCCCGCGGCGTGACCATCCGCCCGCTCAGCGCGCGGGTGGCGGCGTTGCCCACAAAGACGGTGGTGAACATATCCACCTCGGTGTCCCGGATCTGGCTGAGAGGCAGGATGCGCTTTTCCTGCCCTTCCCGACCAATGTTCCGCACAGAGCCGCAGAGGGTGTCCGGGGCTTTGCCGTTCGCCAGCAGGATGTCCACGGCCCGGCGCAGATAGTCCGGGCGGCCCTTGGACGAGGGATTGTACAGCACCAGTGCGAAATCGCCCTGAGCGGCGCAGGCCAGCCGCTTTTCGATGACCTCCCACGGCGTGAGGCGGTCCGACAGCGAGATGACGCAGAAATCGTGGGCCAGCGGCGCACCCAGCACAGCCCCGCCGCTGAGGGCGGCGGTCAGGCCGGGGACGACCTCCACGTTGACGTCCGGGTACTCTTCGGCCAGCTCCAGCAGCGGGCTGGCCATGCCGTAGACCCCGGCGTCGCCGGAGCAGACCAGCGCCACGTCCCGACCCGCCCGGGCGGTATCCAGCGCCCAGCGGCAGCGGTCGATCTCCCGGGTCATGCCGGTGGTGTAGCACTCTTTTTCCGGGTAGAGGGGGCGCACAAGGTCGATGTAGACCGTATAGCCGCACAACACCTCGGCCTGCTGCAAGGCGCTCTGCGCCTGCACGGTCAGAAACTGTCCGCCGCCGGGGCCAAGCCCCACGACGAACACGGTCTTTTTACTCTCACTCATTGCTCTGTCCTCCAATCGGGTGCAAAGGGACGGACGGCCAGCGCCAGCGTCACGCCGCCGCCTGCCGTTTTGGGCAGAAGGAGCGTCCCGCCCGAGGCTTTTACCGCCGAGCGCTCACAGACGTTGTCCACGCCGGTGACACTTGCCACAAAGGCCGACGGGGTGAACTGTCCCGGCACGGCCCGCAGTTCGTCGGCCGGATAGAACGTGATGGGCCAGCCGTGGGCTTTGCAAAACTCTGCAAGCCCCGGCTCATCTTTTTTCAGGTCGATGCTGGCGGCTGCGCAGGCCGCCGCCGGGCTGAGACCGGACGCGGCACAGAACGCCGCAAAGGCTTCTTCCAGCTGCTGCGCCGTCGTGCCGCGGCGGCACCCCACCCCCAGCACCCCGATGCGGGGGACGAGGTGGAGCGCCTCGCCCTGCGGCGTGAGGGTCAGGGCGAAGTCGGCGGCTTCGGGTGCGTCAGTTTTTTCCACGCCGGCGGGGGGCTCCCCCGCCACCGGCCACGGCGACCAGTACCGGACAGTCTGCCCGGCCAGCAGGGCGCCGCTGACGCGCTTGATGCGCTCCGGCTCAAGGACAGCGCAGTTCTGGGCCTTGGCCCAGAGGTCTACGGCGAAGAGACCGTTGACGTCGGTGGCCGTCGTGATGACCGGCACCGCTCCGCACGCTTTTGCCAGCGCCCGGGCCAGCGCGTTGGCTCCGCCCAGATGGCCCGACAGGAGCGGCACGGCGAAGTTCCCGCCCTCGTCCACGACCACCACCGCCGGGTCGGCGGCCTTGCTCCTGCAGTGGGGCGCGATGGCCCGCACCGCGATGCCCACAGCTCCCACAAAAATCAGGGCCTCGTCCTGTGCAAAATGCTCCGCCGTCCAGTCTTTCAGGGTCACGTCTCCGCCGCAGCGGCTCACGCTGCCGGGCAAAGCTTCCGCCAGCCGATGGGCCAGCGCTTCGCCTTTTGCGGTGAAGGCCAGATATGCCCGGCTCACTGCCCGGCCTCCGTCCCCTGCCGGAACTCGGTGGTAAAGGCAGGGTCGTAGAGCTTGCTGCGCTCGTAGTTTTCGCCCAGAAAATCACCCACGACGATGAGGGCGGTCTTTGTGATGCCGTTTTTGCGGGTCTCCTCGGCCAGTGTGGAGACGGTGCAGCGCACCACCTTCTGCTCGGGCCAGGTGGCCTTATAGACCACGGCGGCAGGGGTATCGGGGCGGTAGCCGCCGCTCTCGAGAAGGGCCTGCCGGACTTTGTCCACCAGCCCGATGGAGAGGAAGATGACCATGGTAGCCCCGTGAGCGGCCAGCTTTGCCAGCTGTTCGGCCTCAGGAACAGGAGTGCGGCCCTCCATCCGGGTGATGATGACGGTCTGGCTGACGTTGGGCAGGGTGTACTCGGCACAGAGCGCCGCCGCCGCGCCGCAGAAGCTGGACACTCCCGGGGTGTCGTCATAAGGGATGCCGTCAGCATCCAGCGCGTCCATCTGCTCCCGGATGGCCCCGTAGAGGCAGGGGTCGCCGGTGTGGAGGCGGACCGTGGTGCCTCCGGCCTTTTCGGCGGCGCGGATGGTGTCCAGCACCTGTTCCAGCGTCATTTCCGCGCTGTTGTAGATGGCACAGCCGGGCTTCGCCAGCCCCAGCAGGGCCGGGTTGACGAGACTGCCCGCGTAGATGATGCAGTCGGCATCGGCCAGCAGGGCCGCGCCCCGCCGGGTGATGAGGTCGGGCGCACCCGGCCCGGCTCCTACAAAATGGACCATATCTTACCCCTCCTTCACCAAAATCGTTGCGAAATAGCCCGCCGACCGGGCCGGGTCGTAATCGGCCAGGTCGGGCCAGACCTCCTCGTTCGGCAGGCCGCAGTTACAGACCATCGCGCTCCGGCTCAGAAGCCCGGCGTCGGCCAGCGCGGTCAGCGTCTCGGGCAGCTGACGGCCCGATTTCATCAGTACTTTCGCGCCCGGTGCGGCCAGCACCTCAGCGGCGCAGCGTCCCGGGGCGATGGTCAGCGGCTGCTCCATGCCGCCCGTCAGGGACTGGCCCAGCCGGGCCGCAGCGGCACAGAAGCTCGTCACGCCGGGGAGCATCACGGTCTTGCAGCCCTCGGCCTCCAAGATCTCCTGCAAGTAGCCGAAGGTGGCGTAGACGGACACGTCGCCGAGGTTGAGCATGGCGACATCCTGCCCGGCGTCGAGATATTCTTTCACGGCCCGGGCCGCCTCGATGTGGGCGGCTTTCTGCACCGCCGGGTCAAGGCTCATGGCGAAGCTGAGCGGCAGGATGGTCTTGCCGCTCAGCTCCACCGCACCTTTTGCGATGTCCAGCGCCAGCATCCCACCCTTTGGAGTCTGGGGCGCGGCGATGACCGGGCAGTTTTCGAGGCGGCGGACAGCCTGCAGGGTCATGAGCTCCGGGTCGCCCGGGCCGACGCTGACGCCGTAAAAAGTGCCTATCCGTTTTTCCATTCGTCCAGCAGCTCCTTTGCAGTCCTGGTCTGGCCCAACGGGCCGTATTGGTTCGAGAAGAGCACCGCGCCCACCCGGAACGCCCCGGCGGCGCGGCGGTCGAGGTGGAGCTGGATGGCGTCCAGCAGACTGGACAGCACCGGTTCTCTCATCTCTGCTTCGTCTAAGATCTCCATGCAGGCGTCGGTGGTGGCCGCGTTCATCAGGGCCGCGCAGACGTCCCGGGATGCACCGCAGAGGGCGGCGTGGGCGCAGAGCAGCTCGGTGCGGCAGTCGGCTGTGCGGGAGTGGGTGTTCATGACGCCGCCCGCCAGTTTGACCAGCTTGCCGATGTGGCCCACCAGCACCACCTGCTCGAATTTTGACGCCGCCGCCATATCCATCGTATCCCCGATAAAGTTCGAGGTCTTGACCACCGGGACATTCTTTAGGGCGGGCATCTTCTCGTGGAGATAGTCGAGGCCGTAGTTGCCCGGGGCGAGGATGAGCCGCCGGGGGCTTCCGGCCCGAAGCGCCGCCTGCCCCATTTCCAGCTGGATGGTGTCGAGGATGGCCTGCTGGCTCATGGGCTCGACGATGCCGCTGGTGCCGAGGACGCTGAGGCCCCCTTCCACGCCCATATGGGGGTTGAAGGTGAGCTTCGCCGTTTCGGCCCCGCCCTCGATGGAGATGGTGACGTCAAAACCGCCCGCGTACCCGGCAGATTCGGCCTCTTTTTCCAGCGCTTCCTTTATCATGGCCCGGGGGACGTGGTTGATGGCAGCTTCGCCCACGGGCTGGTCGAGACCGGGCTTTGTCACCCGGCCCACGCCCTCACCGCCGTGGATGCGCACCTCGCCGGACAGCTCGGGCCGGAGGGCGACACTGGCGATGACCGGCAGACCGGTGGTCACGTCCACATCGTCGCCGCCGTCCTTCCGGATGGCGCACTCAGCTCCCTCGCCGGACAGGCGGCAGAAGATAGGCTCTACCTCCACCACGATGCCCTTCGGGGTGCGGAGGGCCACTGTCTCGGGGGTGCGGCCGGTGAGCAGCAACCGTGCCGCGCCCGCCGCGCCCAGCGCCGCGCAGGTGCCGGTGGTATAGCCGCAGCGCAGGAGCTTCTGGCCGCTGCGGACGTAGTGCTCAAAGAGCGGGCGCTTTTCCTCCGGCACTTTTTCTTCGCCGTAGAGGAATGCGTACTGCTCATCGGTCAGAGCATAAATTTTGCAGATGTTTTCCCGGGCAAAGGCCTTTTCCGGCGTCATGACGTCCGAGACGCCCGCCGCCGAGACGCAGACGACCTTGTCGGAAACTTTCTGCGCCAGCTCCAGCTCGTGGAGGCTCAGGATGACGGCCATCTTCTTGTCGCGGGCGAGGCTTTTCAGGATGGCCAGCAATTCGGCCTTGCCCTTGATGTCAAGGAAAGACGTAGGCTCGTCCAATAATATCAGCTCCGGCTGCTGGCAGATGGCCCGAGCCAGCAGGACGCGCTGGCGCTGGCCGTCGCTGATGCGGTTGAAGTCCCGGCCTGCCAGCGCCTCGGCCCCCACGAGGGCCAGCGCGGCATGGACCTGGCGCTTATCTTCTGCCGAGAGGACACCCAACCGTCCCGTGTAGGGGTAGCGCCCGGCGGCCGCCATCTCGAAGCAGGTGATCAGCTCGGTGCGGCGGGTGTGAGGCACCATCAGGGCCATTTTGCGGGCGCGCTCCGGGCCGGAGTAGTCCGCGAGATTTTTGCCGTCCAGCAGGACAGCGCCCCCCTGGGGGGCCAGCTGCGCTGCCAGCGTCTTGAGCAGGGTGGATTTTCCCGCGCCGTTGGGGCCGATGAGGGTGAGGATGGTCCCCTTCCCGACGCCGAGTCCGATGTGCTCCATCAGGGGCGTTTTGCCGTAGCCGATGGCAAGGTCCTCGGCGCGGCAGTAGAATTTCGGATTGCTCATTCCCGTCCCTCCTGTGTCTGGCGGCGCACCAGCAGCCAGATGACCACCGGCGCACCGAAAACCGCCGTCACCGAGCTGATGGACAGCTCAGTGGGCGCGAACAGGCTGCGGGCGATGAGGTCGCAGAGCAGGCAGAACGCTGCCCCGCCCAGACAGCAGCCCGGCAGGACATAAAGGGGCTTTGCGCTGCCCAGCAGGTTCTTGACCAGATGCGGCACCGCGATGCCCACAAAGGAGATGGGGCCTGCAAAGGCCGTCACGCAGGCGGAAAGCAGGCTGGAAAGCAGCACGAGGGCCGTCGAGAAGGCCCGCACCGGTACGCCGACGCTCCTGGCGTAGCTCTCGCCCATCTGGTAGGCCGCCATGGGCTTCGAGAGCAGGAACGCCGCCGCCAGCGCGGGCAGCACCACGCAGGCCGCTGCACCCAAATTGGCCCAGGTCATGCCGGAAAAGCTGCCCATCGACCAGTTGTGGAGATTGACGATGTTGGAGTCCTGAGCGAAGGTCACCACGATGTCGGTGACAGCCGAGCAGATATAACCGATCATGATGCCGCAGATGACGAGGATGCTCATCCGCGGCACCCGCCGGGCCACCACCAACACAAAGGCCATAGCCGCCATCGAGCCTGCAAAGGCGGCGATGATGAGGGTGGCCGAGCTGGTGAGCAGCCCCTGCTGTAAAAACACCACCATCGTCAGGGCCACTGCCAGCTTTGCACCGCTGGACACGCCCATGACGAAGGGGCCGGCGATGGGGTTGGCGAAGAAGGTCTGCAGGAGGTAGCCTGCAGCTGAGAGGGCCGCGCCCAGCAGCACGACCATGACCGCCCGGGGCAGACGGAGCTGGAGCACGATGCCCACGGCCAGCGCATCTTCGCCCCGGCCCAGCAGAGCTGCCGCCACCGCGCCGGGCATCAGGGACACACTGCCCCAGAACAGATTGAGTGCAAACAGCACCGCGACCCCCGCCGTGAGGGCGAGGTACGCGAGGCTGAGGCGGCGGGTGGTGGTCATGACAAAGCTCCTTTTATACGATGCGCTGTAAGAAACGGAGGGACTCCGGGTCGGGCGAGCCCTCGGTGAAGACGAGGTTCATATCCGAGATGAGGTCGGCCAGCTCCATGCTCTGCTGGAAGAGGCTCTGGGCCGTACACCAGCAGTCGCCGGACTGGACGGCCTTGAAATCTGCCAGCATCGGGCATTTTTCGATGAGCTGGTCACGGGTCTCCATCACGCCCTCGATGGTGCTGTTGTAGATGAGGACGTCGGCGTCTCTGGCCCGGGCGTAGAACGTCTCCAGCGGCAGTTTGATGGTAGACTGGGCCGACGTCTCCCCCTCGAGGTCGTCGAAGATGTAGACGCCGCCGGCCATCCCCACCATCTGGGCCACATAGTCGCTGGTGCGGCGGACGGTGATGAGGTTGTTGGTGGTGATGGAGAAGAAGGCCGCGGTCTTGCCGGTGTTCTCCTGCTCGAGGATGGGGGCCACCTGCTCCACCTTCTGGCGAAAGACCTCTTCCGCCATCTCGGTCTTATTCAGCAGGATGCCGTAGAGCTTGAGCCACTCCATCCGGGCCAGCGGGCCGCTCTCGTAGCTCGAGCGCTCCACGAGGACCGGCACGCCGAACTTTTCCAGCTGCTCCTTGACCTCAGGGTCGTGGAGCACCATGGTGTTCTCGATGGCGAGAGTGCAGCCGGCGGCAAGGATGCGCTCATAGTCCGGGGCGCTGTACTTGCCCGCGTAGGCGATGCGGCCCTCCTGCATGGCCTGTTTGGCCTCTTCCACATACCAGCCCTCGGCCTTCGTGCCGGAGAGGGCGATGCTGTCCAATGCGTCCAGATGGACGAAGAGGTCCATCACCGAAGTGGAGACAAGATAAATATGATCCAGCGGCCGGCGCAGCACCACGACATCTTCGGGCAGGTCGTCCACCTCGGCGGCCTCCTCGGGGACGACGAGGAACCGCCCGGCGTCCGGGATGTCGATCATCACATAGCCGCCCTCATAGCAGTCGGCGGAAAACTGGGTGGCATAGTCCAGCGGATAGCTGTGGTCGAACACGAGGGATGCTGTATTGGCCGGGGCGGTCTTGTGCTGCCCGCAGCCAGCAAGGGCAAGGGCGGCGGCAGGCAGGGCTTTCAGGAAATTGCGGCGTTTCATCGTTACTTTGCCTCGATCAGGGATGCAGAGGCGAAGGTCAGCGTATACTCGATCTCATGCGGGGTGCTCATGGCGACGGTATCGCCCACCACATCCAGCGGGGTGTCGAGAGCAGTGACGGGGATCTCGAAGGTAGAGTTGCCCTCGGTGTTGGTGGGCAGATACTTTTCGCCGTCCACCAGCATATAGTCGTAGTTGGGGCTGGACCAGACGATGGTGGCGGTCATCCTGCCGTCGGCCACGGTCAGGGCCGCAGGGCTTTCCACGGTGGCGCGGCCAGAGCCGCCCTCGAGGGTCACGTCACAGGTGTAGGTGCCGTCGGCAGGTGCTTCCGCCGCAGCAGGCTGGGCGTTGGCGACACGGACGGTATGGTCGTACCACTTGCCCTTGGAGCCGAGGATGGCCAGCTGGAAGTCCTCGTCCAGAGCCTTCACCGGGATGTCGAAGCCGTACACCTCATCCGAGGTGCCGTCGCTGTAGTTCACCACATCGGTGGTGGGCTGGAGCCAGTCGCCCTCGTGGGCCTCGGCGTCAGCGGCCATGCCGACGTAGAGGTTGACGATCTTCTTGGAGACGAGGCTGACGTGGAAGGTCATCTGACCGTCCTTCACAGTCAGGGTCCCCTTGCTGTCATTGGCCTCGTTGGCATGGAACATGGAGCTATCGGTGTCAAAATCAGCGGCGTAGGTGCCGTCGGGCAGAGCAGCCTCTGCTGCCGGTTCGGAAGCTGCCTCGCTCACGGCAGAGGAAGCCGCAGCCTCGGAGGAAGCGGCAGAGCTGGCCGGGGTGCCGGATGCACCGCAGCCGGTGAGTGCGCCAACCAGCATTGCACCGGCCAGCAGAAGAGCGAATTTATTGTTCAGTTTCATGATGATATACCTCGATGTGTCTATTTTACAGAAAAGATTATAACACGCAATGGCCTGAATTCAAAGCAGACGGAAAAGAAATTGCCCGAAAAGGCACTCCTTTCCGGGCAATCATAGAATCAGAATCAGCCGTTCAGGGAATCGACAGCGGCCTTGGTGTGTGCGACGTAGAGCTGCTGGATGTCAGCGATCTCGCCCAGACCGGCGATCTGGCAATCGACAGAGTCGAATTCGCCGGATGCCTCGAACTGGCTCTTCCAGGAATCCTCGTCGTCGCCAGCCATATCGTTGTTGGCGTGGTCACCTGCAACGACCATCAGGGGACGCAGGACGACCTTGGTGTAACCGGCGGCCTTGACAGCTTCGATGACGTTCTCGCAGGCAGTCTCCTCAGGCTCGCCCTCGACGGTGCCGATGAAGACATTCTTGTAGCCCAGAGCGTTCATCTGAGCCTGCATCTGGCTGTAGCTCACCTTTGCGGTGTGGGAGGTGCCGTGGCCCATGAAGACGAAGGCGGTGCCGTCCGCAGCAGCGGCGTCCAGACTGTCGAAACCGGCGGTCTTGACGGCCTCAGCGGTGATGGCCTTGGCGACAGCCTCCTTGTCGGCGTTGATGACTGTGGCATCGCTGCCCACCTCGCCCAGCAGAGGCTCGGCGATGGCGACGGACTCGAACTTATCGCGGTAGCTGTCCACCATCTCCATCATCTCGTCGTACTCAGCGCCATGCATCAGATGGGTGGGCTGGACGACCAGATTCTTCACGCCGTTGGCAACAGCGCGCTCCATGGCCTGCTCCATGTTGTCGATCTTCTCGCCGTCACGGGCCTGAACATGGTTGATGATGATCTGTGCGGTGAAGGCGCGGCGGACAGACCAGTCGGGGTATGCGGCCTGGATGGCGTCCTCGATGCCCTTGATGTCCGCTGCGCGGCTGTCGTTGAACGAGGTTCCGAAGCTGACGACCAGGATCTCGTTGTCGCCGATGTTGTCCTGGTTGCGGGCGTCGTCCTTAGAGGCGTCGCCGGTGTCGCGGCCAAAGTACTCGGGGCTTGCCTCTTCGCCCTCGACCATCTCCTTCTGAGCGTCGGTCAGAGCATCCCATGCTGCCTTTGCAGCCTCACACTGAGCGTCGGTGTTCTCGTTGCGCTCCTGCACATAGATGGCGTCGATGAGGTCTGCCACGTTCTTTGCTGCCATTTCATCAGCCTCCTCGCTGCTTACTTCGCTGGCGGCGGCGGAGCTTGCGGCGGTGCTGCTGGCGGCAGTGGAAGAAGATGCACCGCAGCCGGTGAGGACACCGGCACACAGGGCCAGTGCGGCGGCAGCGGCGGTGACGCGCTGCCAGTTCTTGTTGGTTGCCTTACGCATTGTTTGAGTCCTTTCTGTTTGTGTGGAATGTATTTTTCCGATAGAAAGGGTACGAAACGGGGGTCAGCTCAAACGAAAAAAGAGCCTTTTCACCGCGCGGAAGGCACAGCAAAAAGACCCTTTGAACGTTCGGGCTTTTTGGTACGACCAATTCCTCGTGATCCGGAGCCGGACGCTCCTGTACCAACAGCGGGCAGGTTTCCTGACTGAAAGCTCACCGCCCGCTGCCGCCTTCCCAGAGGCAAAGCCTCCAGTGACCGGCGCTGAGCGCCAAGGCAGCGGACTCCCTTATCACAGTGACGAGATCGCGCGGGACTCGCACCCGCTTCCCTTTTACCCTCCCGGCCGGGGACGAGACCCCGGCGGCAGGCACCTGCTGTTTTCTATTCAGACGAGGTGAAGTATACCACACTCCGCCCTAAAATGCAATATCTCAGCCCTCCTGCGGCACGGTCCAGACCATGCCCAGCGCTTCGAGCTTTGCGATGCGCTCCGCCGTCAGCTTTTTCTCGGCACAGGCGTAGTTTTCGCGCATCCGGCGGACCCAGTCGCCGAGGCAGAAGCCGTCTTCGGTCTTATAGTTCACCGGCACCAGCAGGTCGCCGTGGGCGGCGCGGTACTCTTCGGCGCGGCGGAACGCCCCGGCCCACTTGGCCTCCCGGGCGTCCCACTGCATCCCGATGGCGTCCAGCAGAGCGATATGCTCCGGCGTCACCTGAAACGAGCTGGGCCGGGCCTTGCGGGCAGCGCGGAGGTTCGAGATCCAGACGCCCAGACGGAAGCCGTTCTCGTCCACATATCCGGCAGGCACGAGGAGGCTGCCCTTCTTCTCGGCGTAGAGCCTGGCGCTCTGGTAGTTATCCAGCCAGTTCTGTTCCCGCACGCTGCACGCGGGCGGCACCGGGGCGCTGAGGCGTCGGCCTTTTTCGCCCTTGAACAGCTCTTTCAGAGCCGCGCGGCGCTTGGCGGAAAGCTTTTTGCCCTCCCGCAGCATCTGCTTCTGACGGGACAGCCAGCTGCCCAGCCAGATGCCGTCCTCCGTCCGGTACTGGGCCGGAACGGCCAGACTGCCGTGCTCCCTTTTGTATTCCACGGCCAGCTCGTAGCGGTGCTGCCACGAGTCGGTCTTTTCCCAGTTCATGCCCAGCTCGTCCAGCAGAGCTTTCCGCTCCGGCGTCACCCGGGCGCTGCTGCGCTCGGGGTTCTGCCATGCGTACCGCTGGCGGGACACCCACTTGCCCAGCAGGATGCCGTCTTCGTCGATGTACTCGGTGGGAACGTCGAGGTTCCCGTGGGCGGCGTGGTACTTCACGGCGGCCTCGTAGGCGGTCTGCCACTTGCGGTCGTTCCGGTTCGTCCAGTCCACTCCCAGCGCTTCCAGCTTTTCGATCTGGGCGTCGGTCAGCACACCTTCTTTATAAGCGGCACGCTGACTGCCCAGCCAGACGCCCAGCGCCATGCCGTCCGGCGTGACATACTTGACGGGAATTTCCAGCGTGTGATTTTCCAGATAATACTGGACGGCGGCGGCATAGCTCTTCTCCCAGAGGATGCTGCCGGTGTCCCACACCATGCCCAGTGCCTCGAGGCGTTCGACGCGGTCTGACGTCAGGTTCCCGCTCAGATAGCGCTGGCGGTTGTAGACGATCCACTCGCCCAGTGCAAAGCCGTCCTTATCCTTATAATGGACCGGCACCAGCAGGTCGCTGTGGCTGCCGCGGTACCGCCGGGCCGAAGCACAGCCGTTCTCCCACGCCAGCTCGAGTCGCTTTTTCCAGTTCATGCCGATTTTGTCCAGCCGGGCGGCCTGCGCGGCGGTGAGGCGTCCCTTTTTCTTTCCGGCCTGGACAAGGCGCTGGTTTTCCAGCCAGCGGCCCACGGCCACGCCCCCGAAGCTGTAGGAGCGAGGCACGTCCAGCGTCTTTCCCTCTGCCGTCATCTGCTTTGCGGCGGCATAATAGCGCTCCCAGTCGGAGTCCAGCGCGCGGCGGAGCTGCCGGTAAGCCCGGCGGCAGGCAGAAAGGGGCTCTTCCAGCGGGAAGGCTTCTGCCCCCGCCGCGCTGCACTCCTTCCGCAGCTGCTGCACACAGGTCAGCGCCTCAAAGGCCGCGCTCAGCTCTGCCACCGGCACACTGCCGCAGGCCGCAAGGGCGCGGGCCAGCATCTGCCGGTATGTGGTCGGTTCAGCGCTGCGGCGCACCAGCACCACGCCCGAGATCCCGGCCAGAGGAACCTGCACCGCCGGGCCGTTGGCACAGACCAGCAGCCGGAGGGTGGCCGCTTCATCGACCGCAAAGCTTTCTGCATCCTTATAAATATGTGTTCCTGCACCAAACAGCTTCTCGGCCTGCTCTGCGGTCTGCGCCGCCGCTGCATCATCCTCGCAGAGGACAAGATACCGTCCGGCAGCATCCGGGAGCCACTGCGCCAGCAGCTGTTCCACCGGCGGAAGCTTTTCTACGGCGAGGCTCAGAGCCTGATATTTCTCGGCGTTGGGGTCAGGGCAGCCCGGCAGATGGAGGTTCTTCACCTCAGCACGGAGGCGGGCCAGCGCATCTTCCAGCGGCCAGAGCAGGGCCGTATAGGAGGCCGGCATGGGCAGCAGACCCTCGGCCATCGCCCCGCCCAGCGCCAGCGGCTCCACGATGGCGTCGGCCAGCATCTCCTCGGCAGCGCGGCAGCTGTCGCCCGGGGCGTCCGGCTCCCCCAGAGCCAGCAGCTTTGCCCCCGGGCAGAGACGGAACAGAGGCTGGACACAGTCGGCCCAGTCCTTTGCGCTCATCTCCCTCCAGCCGTCCAGCACCAGCAGGCCGGGCCGGAACTCAGCCAGCGCCACCCAGCCCAGCGCATTCTGCACGGCCAGCTGCTCGCAGCTCATCAGCCGCACCCGGCCGCCCAGCGTCCGGCCCAGCCGCTTTGTCAGGGCGCGGCGCAGCTCCAGACGGGCAGCGCAGGACACCACCCAGAGCACGCGCATCTCGGGGTGGGTATCCAGCAGCTCCCACACGATGCAGCCTTTGCCCGTACCCGCCGGGCGCACCAGCGCAGCACAGTTTTTCTGCTGCAGTCCAGCCTCCGCTGCACGGCAGGCTGTTTTATTTGAATCATCTACCAAAATCGACATATCCTATCCTTTTTGCCCCTTCCGAGGGTTCAGAAATTCGCTTTTTCTGCAAAAAAGAAACGCGCCTGCGCAAAGCCGACTTTCCTGCCTGCGCTGCGCCTGCGTTTTTCTGCAAAAATGTTACTTTCATGCTCTATTTTTATCATAAAAGTTTATTTCTTGTCAAGATGATTTGCACAGATTTTTCCAAATAATTTTACATTCCCTTTTCCGAAAATTCCGGGACCGTTCCCTGCTGGCCGTTGACGACGGGGACAGTTGGTGGTAGACTTTTTTCATCGGCTCCCCCTTTTGGCGGGAGACTCCCCTATTTATGATATGTGAGGTAATCGATATGAACATCATCAGCACCGAAAAAGCTCCCGGCGCCATCGGTCCCTACTCTCAGGGCTACACCGTAGGCGGTCTCGTCTTCACCTCCGGCCAGATCCCGGTAGACCCCGCCACCGGCGCAGTCGCCGAGGGCATCGCCGCACAGGCTGACCAGAGCTGCCGCAATGTGGGCGCTATCCTCGAAGCTGCCGGCGTGGGCTTTGACAAGGTGGTCAAGACCACCTGCTTCCTGGCCGACATCTCCGACTTTGCCGCTTTCAATGAGGTGTACGCCAGGTATTTCACCTCCAAGCCCGCTCGCAGCTGCGTGGCCGTGAAAGACCTGCCCAAGGGCGTGCTCTGTGAGATCGAAGCCATCGCTGAGGCCTAAACCGCCTTTTCAGCATAAAGAGGGGCCGTCTGCACTCCATTCCGGGTGCGGACGGCCCCTTTTGTCTGCCTTCGATTCCAGTTTTTCATGCCGGCCAATTTTCCCCGCCGGAGAAATTGACTTCGTTTTTTGCTTTTGTTACAATAGAATCGAACTGTTGTAAAAGATTTCCGGTCAAATTTGAAAGAGAGGTCCCTGCCCATGTCCAATTCCCGTGTTGAAAGCCACAGCCGCGCCGAATTGCGCAACAAGATCATCAGCACAGCCACCCTGCTCGAGATCCTGTTGTCCGGCCTCGTCCTCATCGGCCTGCTGCTGTCGATGGTGCCGCTGCTGCAGTGGATGCCCGGCCTGCTGTTCGACGGCAACGACGTCGAGGTCAGCATCTTCTTACAGCGGGCGCTGGACATCGTCATCGGCATCGAGTTTATCAAGATGCTGGCCAAGCACAGCCCCGGCTCCAGCCTCGAAGTGCTGCTCTACGCCATCGCACGCCACATGGTGGTGGGCCATGAGTCCGCACTGGAGAACCTGCTGAGCGTGGGGGCCATCGCCCTCATCTTCATCGTGCGGAAGTTCTTCTTCGTACCGGCCTTCGGCGCTCATCTGCCCGACGGCCACCCCGCACCCGACCTTTCCCCCAGCCAGAGCGGCATCCCGTCAGAGGAATTCGCCGCCCGGCTGCGCAAGCACCTGCATCATGACGATACCGACACGGAGCTTGAAGTCGCCATCGAAGACCCCAAGTACGAGGACAACACCGACACGCTGCTGGAAGCAGACCCAAAATGAGCCTGACAACGTAAAATGCTCCGCAGGACGCTCGTCGAGAGCTGCCTGCGGGGCATTTTTTATGCTTAGTTGCTCTTGTGCTTCTGGCCGAAACGGTACTCCTTGCCGTCCCGGATGCGCTGGATGTTGGAACGGTGCATCCAGATGACCATGCCGCCCATGATGGCAGCGCCGACGGTGCAGACCACCACGTCCTGAGTCGGCAGGCCGCGCATGAGGCTGTACACCAGCGTCAGGACCGGGTAGGCCGCGGCCATGGTGATGCTGCCCAGCGACACCATGCCGGTGGGGACCAGGCAGACGAGGAAGATGAGTGCCAGCACCGGCAGCAGCACCGGCTGGACTGCCAGAATGGCACCGGCAGCCACCAGCACGCCCTTGCCGCCCTTGAAGCCGAAGTAGATGGGCTTGGAGTGGCCCACCACGGCAAGGATGGCGGCGAGGTAGACGCCCAGATAGGGCGAGACGGCAGCATCGGCGGGCAGATGGCCGAACAGCCACCGGCCAAGGCAGACGGCCACGACGCCCTTGAGCACATCGCCCACCGCCGTGAGGGCAGCGGCCTTCTTGCCGAAGGTGCGCAGCATGTTGGTCATACCGGCAGCGCCCGAGCCGTGGGTGCGGACGTCGTCATGGTACAGATACTTGCTGACGAGGATACCGGTGTCCACGCTGCCCAGCAGATAGGCTTCGGCAGCGACCGCCAGCACAATGAGAAATGCGGTCATAGAACCAGTCTCCCTTCCTTATACGTCCTTCGCGCCCACTTCGCCGGAGCCGCGCTCACGCACAACAAGGCGGATGGGGGTGTGCTCCAGACCGAAGTTCTCGCGGATCTGGTTGATGATATACCGCTGATAACTGAAGTGGAACAGGTGCTTGGCGTTGACGAAGGCCACGAACGTCGGAGGCCGGGTGGAAGCCTGGGTCAGGTAGAAGATCTTCAGGCGGCGGCCCTTGTCGCTGGGCGGCTGCATCCGAGCGGTGGCACGGGCCAGCATCTCATTCAGCACACCGGTGGGTACGCGGGCACCGTTCTGGCTGTCCACGTCGCGGATGAGCTGCATCAGCTTGTTGACGTTGTAGCCGGTCTGGGCCGAGATGAAGATGATGGGAGCATAGCCCATGAAGCTGAAGCACTCGGCATAGCCCCGGCGCTGCAGTTCCATGGTGTTGGTCTCCTTGCCCTCCACGGCGTCCCACTTGTTGACGACGATGATGCAGGCTTTGCCCTGGTCGTGGGCGTAACCGGCCACCTTGCTGTCCTGCTCGGTGAAGCCGACGGTGGCGTCCACGAGGATGAGGGCCACGCGGCTGCGCTCGACGGCGGCCAGTGCGCGGACGACCATGTAGCGCTCGAGGCCGTCGGTGATGTTGCTGCGCTTGCGCAGACCGGCGGTATCGGTGAAGATGAACTTGCCATAAGCGTTGTCCACGGGGGTGTCGATGGCGTCGCGGGTGGTGCCGGCCTCGTTGGCCACGATCATGCGGTTCTCACCGAGGATGCGGTTGGTCAGGCTGGACTTGCCCACGTTGGGGCGGCCGATGATGGCGACGGGGATGCGGTCTTCCTCCACGACGGTCTCGCTGAAATCGAGGTGGGCGCAGACGGCGTCCAGCAGGTCGCCGGTGCCGTGGCCGTGGACGGACGAAATGGGCATGACTTCGTCGAAGCCGAGGTTATAGAACTCGTAGAGTTCCATGGGGGTCTCGCCCACGTTGTCGCATTTGTTGACAGCGAGGATGATGGGCTTGTGGCTGCGACGCAGCATATGGGCCACGTCCTCGTCGGCGGCGGTCAGGCCGTTGCGCACGTCCACCACCATGATGATGCAGTCGGCGGTATCGATGGCGATCTGGGCCTGCTCACGCATATGGGCCAGGATGCCTTCGGTGGCCTTGGGCTCGATGCCGCCGGTATCCACCAGCAGGAACTCGTGACCGCTCCACTCGCAGTTGGCGAAGATGCGGTCGCGGGTGATGCCCGGGGTATCCTCCACGATGGCCAGACGCTGGCCGCAGAGCTTATTGAACAGGGTGGACTTGCCCACGTTGGGGCGGCCCACCACAGCAACGATCGGTTTGCTCATAGGGGGGTTCCTCCTTTCACAAAAGGGGTAAAATTACGGTCTTCTCCGGCGGGCGATATGCAGGCCGCTGCGCAGCAGGGCCTTGGCCTCGTCGCCGCCGCTGGTGGGCAGGACTTCCACCTTCACGCCGAGCCGCTGGCCCAGCTGCTCGATGGTCATATCATCGAGGAAGGTGTCCTTCTCCTCCCGCAGCATCACGGCAGGCACGCCCAGGGTGCCGCTGGACAGCCGGCCCTCGCACTGGGCGATGATGTCCGTCGCCGTGACGAGGCCCGCCACGCCGACGTTGCCGCCGAAGAAGTTATTTTTGATGGGATGGACTTTTACTTCTATCATGGGGTACTGGCGGTGGAGCTCGTCCATCATCTCGGTGATGAGGGGCGCGGCCATGGTGCCGGTGACGACATCCATCTTTTTGGTGCCATAGATGCGGTGGGGCTTTTCCAGCTCGGCCAGAAATTCCTCCCGGAAGAGGCTCATCATGCCCACGCCGTTTTCCAGCTGGTCGTAGTCCTCATAGAACTCCGGCTCCGGGATGGGGCGGCCGGCCTTGAGGTACCACTCATCGCTGGGGTAGATGATGCGCTTGCCGTGGCGGCGCTTGCACTCGTCGCCGAACTCTTCCATGATGTCGATGACGGCGGCGCTGGTCTCAGCGTCGTAGGGCGTCTGCTTGAAGAGGTTCTGGCGGTAATCCGTCACGCCGCAGGGGACTGCCGCCACGCTCTGCACCATCGGGGTCAGCTCCAGCAGGTCGGTGAGGGTGCGGCGCAGCTCGTCGCCGTCGTTGATGCCCCGGCAGAGCACCAGCTGGCAGTTGACGGCGATGCCGCCTTCCACCAGACGGGGCAGGTACTTCAGCACCTCGCCGCCCCGTTTATTCGCCAGCATCCGCACGCGGAGCTGGGGATTGGTGGTGTGGACCGAGATGTTGATGGGCGAGATGTGCATCTTGATGATGCGGTCGATCTCGTGGTCCTGCATGTTGGTCATGGTGATATAGTTGCCAAACAAAAAGGACAGGCGCTCGTCGTCGTCCTTGAAGTAAAGGCTCTCACGCATTCCCGGGGGCAGCTGGTCGATGAAGCAAAACATGCAGTGATTGGAGCAGGAGTGCTTCTGGTCGCCCAGATAGGTGGAAAAGCCGCAGCCGAAGGGGCCGCGCTCTTCCCGCCGGACGTCCCACTCCCGGATGCCGTCCGCCACCTTTGCTTTGAGGTGGAAGCTCTTGCTGTCGGTATAAAAATCATAGTCCAGCGTGTCGTTCAGCTCGTTGCCGTCCACGCTCAGCAGCTCGTCGCCGCCAGCGAGACCGAGGGCTTCCGCCTCGCTGCCCGCGTCCACGCGGTCGATTTTAATAGACACTTTCACTTCACCTGCTTTCCGATAGGTTCGCCTTCGTACAACCTCTCAGTCGGGCTTGCGCCCGCCAGCTCCCCTAGTAGGGGAGCCTCTGGCGTATCCAGCAAGCTTCACCCGGCTGCCAAAGCCTCCCCTCGTTAGGGGAGGTGGCATTGCGAAGCAATGACGGAGAGGTTTCATCCGTTCCATAAACAGCAAGAAGGGGAAGGCATTGCGCCCTCCCCTTCTGTACATAACACCAATGTGCCACCAATTCTGCGCAAATTAGCCCTTCTTGATGACTTCCTCGCCCTTGTAGTAACCGCAGTTGCCACATGCCTGGTGGGGGAGCTTCAGAGAGCCGCAGTTGCTGCACTTGACCAGTGCGGGGGCCTCCAGCTTCCAAACATTGCTGCGACGCTTGTCGCGGCGGGCCTTGGAAAGATGTCTCTTAGGTACTGCCATATTTTTGCACCTCCTTGATGGGTTTCTCAGTTCAGCAGTGATTTGAGTATCGCTAGCCTTGCGTCTGCGGGTTCGGCCTCAGCTTCTGCCGGAGGGCAGGTACATTCGGCCATCTTCTTCCCGCACCGGGGACACAAGCCCGGGCAGTCAGCGCTGCAAAGCAGCACCGTCGGTATCTGGAACATGAATTCTTGACAGAGCCATTCATCCACATCCAGATGTCCTTTTTCGTTGAGGGGCAGGTCGAAATCCGGGTCATCTAGATCGCGCTCCCTGACCGTCCACTCTGCTTGCACCGTCTCTTCCCGTTCGACAGGGTCGAGGCAGCGGGCACACTCTCCATGCACCAATGCGTTTGCCCGCAGCGTCATCCGGATCTCCTCGCCATCCGGCACCGCCTCAAAGCGGGCCGTCACAGGCTGCTCGATCCTTGCACCGGCAAAATCCTTTGCAGACAAATCACACTGAAACTCTGCGGTGTAGGGCTTCGTGCCGGATACGATAAACTTTCTCAGGTCAAATTGCATAGTACACCTCATAAAAGGCTGCTTTGTTAGTATAGCGCCAACACAGCCCTTTGTCAACACCAAAACAGGCAGAAAACCGAAAAAATTTCAAATTCTCCGGTTTCCTGCCTGTCTGGGATGCTTCAAATCAGAAATTTCAGAGTTATTTTACAGGTACTTCTTCACATCGTGGGGCAGAGCAGCCTCGTCAGCGCTGACAGTAACGGTGACCTTGATGGAGTCGCCGGCGGCAGCAGCGATCTCGTCCAGAACGACGCCCAGACGGTTGATGTCGTGATCCAGCACCTTCAGGATGCCGTCGATGTACAGGTCAGTGATGTCATAATTGCTTGCCAGCAGGCCGGCCACGAAGCCGTACAGCATCTCGCCGCCGGCGATCTTGTACTCGTCCAGGTCGATGAGACGGGCGGCGTTGGGGACCTCATAGGTCAGCTTCATGCCCTTCTCGACGACAACGACGTTGCCCTTGGAGGTCTTGACCGAATCGTTGATCATGTCGATCATAGCCTTGGTCTTACCGGAGCCTTTGGTGCCAACAATCAGTTTAATCATAGTTCTGTCCTCCTGTATTTTCCACGCCTCACGGCGGGAGATCGTTTTTTGTTCCGCTTGCTCTTACTTCAGCTTTGCTTCCAGCTCGGCGGTCAGGTTCTCATAACCCGGCTTGCCCAGCAGAGCGAACATGTTCTTCTTATAGCTCTCGACACCCGGCTGGTTGAAGGGGTTGACGCTCAGCAGGTAGCCGCTGCAGGCGCAGGCACGCCAGAAGAAGTAGATGAGGTAGCCCACATTATAAGCGGACAGGTCGTCCACCTCGATGACCACCTCCGGCACGCCGCCGTCGGTGTGGGCGAGGATGGTGCCTTCCATGGCCTTGCGGTTGACCACGCTCATGTTCTGGTCAGCCAGGAAGTTCAGGCCGTCGAAGTTGCCCTCCAGCTTGTCGATGAAGAGGTCCTGTGCGGGCTTCTTGACATCCACGATAGTCTCGAACATGGTGCGGGAGCCTTCCTGGATGAACTGACCCATGGAGTGCAGGTCGGTGGAGAAGATGCAGCTTGCAGGGAACAGACCCTTGTTGTCCTTGCCCTCGCTCTCACCGAACAGCTGCTTGTACCACTCGTTCATGAGGGTGAAGTTCGGCTCATAGCACTCGAGGATCTCGATGCTCTTGCCCTTGCGGTACAGGATGTTGCGGATGGCCGCATACTTGTAGGCGTCGTTGTCGGGGCTGAGCACGGAGAAGCGCTCCATAGCGTCGGTTGCGCCCTTCATGACGTCGTCGATGCTGATACCGGCAGCAGCGATGGGCAGCAGGCCCACAGCGGAAAGGACGGAGTAGCGGCCGCCGACATCGTCGGGGACCACGAAGGTGGGCCAGCCCTGGGCGTCAGCCAGCTGCTTGAGGGTACCCTTGGCGCGGTCGGTGGTGGCGTAGATGCGCTTGTTGGCTTCTTCCACGCCCATCTCGTCTTCCAGCAGCTTGCGCAGCACACGGAAGGCCAGAGAGGTCTCGGTGGTGGTGCCGGACTTAGAGATGACGTTGATGGAGAAGCGCTTGCCCTTGCACAGCGCGATGATGTCATTCAGATAGGTGGGGCTGATGCTGTTGCCGCAGAAGTAGATCTTCAGGCCGTTGTCCAGCTCGTTGTGGTACATACCCTTGACGGCTTCGATGACGGCGCGTGCGCCCAGATAGCTGCCGCCGATGCCGGCGACCACCAGAACGTCGGAATCCTCACGGATCTTGGCAGCAGCTGCCTTGATGCGCTCGAACTCTTCCTTATCATAATCACGGGGCAGATACATCCAGCCCAGGAAGTCGCTGCCGGGGCCGTTCTTGGCTTCCAGCGTCTTGTGCGCGGCCTCTACCTGGGGGTAGATTGCCTTGTATTCCTCTTCGTTGATGAAACTGGAGAGGTGCTTTGTATTCAGAGCGAGACTCATTCTATCAAAACCTCCAAAACATTTTACGGGCTCTTTGCCCGGCGAGGGTTTTTCTTGGTATAAGTGTACCGTTCCCGCCGGGCAAAGTCAAGGCCAAAATCCTCGCTTTTCATACAATTTTAATAGTGTTGTTTTGTATGCTCTTACATCTTTTATACAAACGTCCAAGCCATTCTTTGCCCTCGCTGGCCGTTTTTGACCGGTAGTGCGCAGTTTTCGGTCATGCCGCGCCGGTGAGGCTCTGCCACAGCAGGCCGATGGCATCCCGGACGGTCATCCTCGGCGCATCGGTGGCAGCACGCACTTCGTACTCTTCCAGAAGTGCTTCGCCCTGATAGACGGCGGCTTTGCCCAGCGTCTGGCCCTGCTCCACCGGGGCTTCCAGCTCCTCGGGCAGGGTCAGCTCGGTATGCAGGGATGCCCCGCTCCCCTTCTCCACCAGCACCGTCTCCGGCAGGGCCGAGTAATCCAGCGGGACGCTGCCCGCCGCGCTGCCCCTGACCGTGATCTGGAGCGGCTGTGCCTCGAGTTTTGGCAGCGGCGCGGCCTCATAGGCCCCGAAACCATAGTCCAGCAGAGTCGTGGCGGCGTCGAAGCGGTCGGCGCTGGATGGTGCGCCCAATATCACCGCGATGAGGGAGAGGCCGTTCCGGGTGGCGCTGGCTGAGATGCAGACGCCTGCGCCGCCGGTGGTGCCGGTCTTGAGGCCGGTGATCCCCTCATACCGGCGGAGGAGCTTATTCGTATTGATCAGCTGGGTCGCCCCGCCCCGGAGGGTGTCCGTCCAGATGCCGGTGTAGTGCAGCACCTCGGGGCAGGTGTTCAGGATGGTGCGGCTCATGGCGGCCACATCCCGGGCCGTGGAGAGATGGCCTTCGGCGTCCAGCCCGCAGGCGTTGCGGAAAGACGTCTGCTCCATCCCCAGCGAGGCGGCCCGGGCATTCATCTGCTCCACGAAGGCCGGCTCACTGCCGCCCACCAGCTCGGCCACGGCCACTGCCGCGTCGTTAGCAGAGGAAACGCAGATCGCCTTTATCATCTCGTCCAATGTAAAGTGCTCCCCCGGCTCCAGCCAGATCTGACTGCCGCCCATGTGGTAGGCGTGCTCACTCACCGGCACCGGCGTCTCCATGGTCAGCCGCCCGTCGTGGACAGCCTCGAAAGCAAGCAGCAGGGTCATCACCTTGGTGATGGAGGCGATGGGGACCCGCTCGTCGGCGTTCTTCTCGTAGAGGACCCGTCCGCTCCCCTGCTCAATGAGGATGGCAGCGCGGCAGTTGAGGTCGAGCTGAGGCGCGGCAGCTGCAGTCGGCAGCAGAATTCCTTCTGCCACTTCCTCGACGTCGGCGCTGACGGCCCACTCTTCCGGGTGCATGACGGCCCGCAGGCCCACACCCTCTGCCGTTCCAAGGGCCAGTGCAAACAGCCAGAAACAGAGCACGGCTGCGCAGAGCACCGCAAAATTCTTTCGTTCCATCCCTTGTCCCTCCCCGCAATGTCTGTCTGATTGCATTCTATGCAAAAAAAGAGGCCGGAATGCTCTTTTCTCCCCGGGAAAAATCTGCTATAATAGGATGGTTTATAATGTATATCAACTTGAAAGGACACCCCATGCGAGTTTGTTTTTATACCCTTGGCTGCAAGGTCAACTTAAATGAGACCGGTGCGCTGGAACAGATGTTCCGCTCCGCCGGTTTCACCATCGTGCCGGAGGGCGAAGAGGCCGACGTCTTTGTGGTGAACAGCTGCACCGTCACCAACTTCGGCGACCAGAAGAGCCGCAAGTGGCTCCGCCGGGCCAAGCGCGAGAACCCCGGCGCCGTCACCGTCCTCACCGGCTGCTACCCGCAGGCTTTCCCCGAGGAAGCGGCCCAGTTCATGGAGGCCGACCTGGTCTGCGGCAACGGCGACCGGAAAGCCATCCTCGACAATGTGCTCAAGCTGCTGGACGGCCACGAACGCATCGTCGCCATCGCCCCCCACGCGAAGGGCGAGCGGTTCGAGGAACTGCCGGTGGAGCGGTTCGAGACCCACACCCGCGCCTTTATTAAAGTAGAGGACGGCTGCAACCGTCAGTGCGCCTACTGCGTCATCCCCCGCGCCCGCGGCCCGGTGCGCAGCCGCTCGGAAGAGAGCATCCTCGCCGAGCTGCGCCAGCTGGCCGCTTCCGGCTACCGGGAAGTGGTGCTCAGCGCCATCTCCCTGCCCAGCTACGGCCTCGACACCGGCACCAACCTTGTGGAGCTGGTGGAGAAGTGCGCCCGGGTGGAGGGCATCGAGCGTATCCGGCTGGGCAGCCTTGACCCCGATATGCTGACCCCCGAATACATCACCCGGCTGGCGGCAGTGGACAAACTCTGCCCCCAGTACCACCTGAGCCTGCAGAGCGGTTGCAGCGCCACCCTGCGCCGGATGCGCCGCGTCTATACCGCCGAGCAGTACGCCGAGGTGGTCCGCCAGCTCCGCGCCGCCTACGGTGACCGCCCGGTCAGCTTCACCACCGACTGCATCTGCGGCTTCCCCGGCGAGACGGAGGAAGATTTCCGGGAGAGCTGCGCGTTCCTGAAGGAGATCGGCTTCCTGAAAGTCCACGTCTTCCCCTACTCCCGCCGCAGCGGCACCCCCGCCTACGACTTCCCCGACCAGGTCCATGAGCGCGAAAAGCAGGCCCGCAGCCGGGAGATGAACGCTATCGCCGAGGACATCCGCCGCGAGGTGCTGGCCGGCTGCGAGGGCAGCGAGGACGACGTTCTGCTGGAGACCCCCCTCTCCGGCACCCTCTTCACCGGCTACACCCGGCTGTATGTTCCCGTCGTGGTCTCGGCCCCGGGCCATAAGAGCGGCGAGATCGTCCACGTCCGGCTGGGCAGCTACGACGGCGAGCGTGTCCGGGCCGAGACGGTGTAATCTTAGCCGTTTCTTTGCCGTTTTGTACAAATCCGTTTGTTCGCATTTGTGCAAGATGTACCAGTTGTGAATTTCATAACAAATTTTGGGCTTTTCCCTTTTCTTCCAGAAGGGTTTATGCTACAATAAAAGTGGATTATTCGGGGCATCCGGCTGTTTGCAGCAGCCCAGTATCAAATTCCCCGGAGAAAAGCCGCGTCAGAGCGGTTTTTTGTTCTGTTGTTTCAAAGCAAGGAGAGATTGGAATGAGTTTCAGAGGAATCAACACCACGGTCATCCAGATCCGCCGCCAGGTCTTTACCGAGGTGGCACGGATGGCCTACGCCAACGTCAAGGGCGAGCAGGCCAACCACCTGATGCGCAAGATCCCTTACACCATCATCCCCGGTGAGGAAGGCAAGCTCCGCAAGGACATCTTCCTCGAGCGCGCCATCGTCGAGGAGCGCGTTCGTCTGGCCATGGGCCTGCCCACCCGCCGCATGGACGAGCACAACAGCGTCGTCTCCGGTCTGGAGGACGCTTCCATCGCCGATAAGTATTATGACCCCCCGCTGGTGAACGTCATCAAGTTTGCCTGCAACCGCTGCCCCGAGAAGCTGGTCAAGGTCTCCGACCTGTGCCAGGGCTGCCTCGCACACCCCTGTATGGAAGTCTGCCCCAAGAAGGCCATCACTTGGGAGAGCGGCCGTTCCACCATCGACCAGGAAAAGTGCATCAAGTGCGGCCGCTGCGTCGGCGTCTGCCCCTACAACGCCATCGTCAAGACCGAGCGTCCCTGCGCCGCTGCCTGCGGCATGGGTGCCATCCACTCCGATGAGCTGGGCCGCGCCGAGATCGACTACAGCAAGTGCGTGTCCTGCGGCCAGTGTCTGGTCAACTGCCCCTTCGGTGCCATCGCCGACAAGGGCCAGATCTACCAGCTCATTCAGGGCTTCAACCGCGGTGACCGCATCTACGCCCTCGTCGCTCCCGCCTTCATCAACCAGTTCCCGGGCCTGGCCTCCACCGGCAAGCTCAAGGCTGCGCTGAAGGCTCTGGGCTTCTACGACGTCGTGGAGGTCGCCATCGGTGCCGACCTGTGTACCGTGGATGAGGCCCACGACTTCCTGGAGGAGGTCCCCAACAAGCTGAACTTCATGGCTACTTCCTGCTGCCCGGCATGGAGCATGATGGCAAAGACCGCCTTCCCGGATCTTGCAAAGAACATCTCCATGACCATGACCCCCATGGTCTTTACCGCCCGCATGATGAAGCAGGCCGACCCCGAGGCCCGTATGTGCTTCATCGGACCCTGCGCCGCCAAGAAGCTGGAAGCTTCCCGCCGCACCGTCCGCTCTGATGTGGACTTCGTGCTGACCTTCGAGGAACTGGCCGGCATCATCGAGGCCAAGGACATCGACGTGGCCAACCTCGAAGTCGACCCCGATGAGATCGATCTGGTCCACGCTTCCGGCGCAGGCCGCGGCTTCGCACAGTCCGGCGGCGTCGCCAAGGCTGTCGCCGACAAGGTCAAGGAGTGGCACCCCGATATGGACGTCAAGATCGCGTCCGCACAGGGCCTCGCCGAGTGCAAGAAGCTGCTGATGCTGGCCAAGGCCGGCAAGTACAACGGCTACCTGCTGGAAGGCATGGGCTGCCCCGGCGGCTGCATCGGCGGTGCCGGCACCATCGCCGACCCCACCCGCACTGCTGTCGCCCTGAACAAGTACGTCAAGGAGGCTCCGTTCCAGGACCCCGAGCAGAGCCCCTTCATGACCAGCATCCACGTGCTGAAGGACGACCCCAACTTTGAGGTCTAAGTTTTCCTGACTTCTGCCGCTTCCCGTCCGCCGGGAGGCGGCTTTTTTTGTGTCTTTGGCAAAGTCTGCGTCTTTTCTTCCATAAGATATGTCTTATGTGAAACATTTTTGTGAAAGCCTTACAAGCCAGATTGACTTTTTCTTCTGAATATGTTATTTTTGCGGTGACGAATTCCTTCGCGTTCCGTTTTGGAACGCACAGAGCCGCCTCTGCGGCTGGAAAGGTCGATTCTTGAATATGACGAAATCTTTGAAGCATATGGGCAGACGCACCGGGGCGATCCTCGTCTCGCTGCTGCTGCTCCTGACGCTGGCGGTCAGTGCCAGTGCCGCCGCCGTCAAGATGACAGTGGGCGTCCGGTTCTGGCGGGAGTCCGGGGACAAGGAGTCGATGGCCGACAGTGCCGTGGACACCGCCCGCGAAGCTATCCTCACCCGCCAGCCCAACGGCACCTTCACTCTCGAGCTCCCGGTCAAGCAGCTCTCTTCCATGAACATGACCGGCCGTCTCACCGGCATCGCCATCGGCGAGGTGAACTATGACGGCTCTCTGAGCGGCGACCTGTCCGACGGCACCGCCGTGCTGACCCTCAAGAACCTGCCCGCCTCGGTGCTCACCGGCAGCGATTCCAACAAAGCGCTGGCCGTGACCTGCAGCATCAAGATGGACACCATCCTTCTCGGCGACATCACTACCAGTGCGAAGATGTCCATCTGGGTCGAGCGCTGAAAAGCCAAATAGCACAAAAAGCGCCCCGCAGCTCTGTTACGAGCTGCGGGGCGCTTGCGTTGTTTCAAAAAAGGTTTACTCAGCGATGATGCTCTTGCCGGTCATCTCTGCCGGGACGGGCAGGCCGATATAGGGCAGCATGGTGGGTGCGATGTCGGCCAGGCAGCCGCCCTCGCGCAGCTTCACATCGCCGCAGCCGATGGCCACGAAAGGCACGACGTTGGTGGTGTGGGCGGTGAAAGGAGTGCCGTCGGGGTTCTTCATCTTCTCGGCGTTGCCGTGGTCAGCGGTCAGGAAAGCGCAGCCGCCAGCGTTCAGCACAGCGGTGACGACCTTCTCGACAGCAGCATCCACAGCCTCAACGGCCTTGACAGCGGCTTCAAAGACGCCGGTGTGGCCGACCATATCGCAGTTTGCGAAGTTCAGGATGACCACGTCGTACTTGCCGCTCTCGATGCGCTTAACGCACTCGTCAGCGACCTCGGGGGCGCTCATCTCAGGCTTGAGGTCGTAGGTGGCGACCTTCGGGCTGGGGATGACACAGCGATCCTCGCCCTCGTAGGGAGCCTCAACACCGCCATTGAAGAAGAAGGTGACATGAGCGTACTTCTCGGTCTCGGCGATGCGCAGCTGGGTCTTGCCGTTCTCGGACAGGTACTGGCCCAGGACGTTCTTCAGCTCAACAGGAGGATAAGCGACCTCGCAGTTGGGCATGGTAGCGTCATACTCGGCCATGCAGACGTAGTGGACCTGCTTGCGGCCGCCGCGGCGCTCGAAGCCGGTGAAGGCGTCGTCGCAGAAGATGCGGGTCATCTGACGGGCGCGGTCGGGACGGAAGTTCATGAAGATAACGGTGTCGCCGTCCTGCACACGGCCACCCTCGCAGGTGACGCAGGGCAGAACGAACTCGTCGGTCTTGTCGTCGGCGTAGGATGCCTCGATAGCCTCCTGAGCGTTGGCGGCGTGGTTGCCCTCGCCGTAGACGAAGGCAGCGTAAGCCTTCTCCTCACGGTCCCAGTTGTTGTCGCGGTCCATGGCGTAGTAACGGCCAGAGACGCTGGCGATCTTGCCGATGCCCAGCTCATCCAGCTTGGCCTGCAGGTCGGCAAGGAAGCCCTTGCCGGAGTGGGGGTCGGTGTCGCGGCCATCGGTGATGCAGTGGAGGTAGACTTCCTTGGCACCCATGTGCTTTGCCATTTCCAGCACACCGAACCAGTGGTCAGCGTGGCTGTGGACACCGCCGGTACCCACCAGACCCATCAGGTGGATAGCCTTGCCAGCGTCGATGGCAGCCTTCATGTTCTTGACGAGGACGGGGTTCTTGAGCATCTCACCGTCGCGGATGGACTTGGTGATGAGGGTCAGCTGCTGGTAGACGATGCGGCCGGCACCCATATTGGTGTGACCCACCTCAGAGTTGCCCATCTGGCCGTCGGGCAGACCTACAGCCATGCCGGAAGCGTCGATGGTGGTCATGGGATATTTTGCCATCAGAGAGTCAAGGAAAGGCTTCCTGGCTGCAACCACGGCGTTGCCGTAGGTCTCGTTGGGGGTCCAGCCAAAGCCGTCCATGATGCAGAGCAGAACAGGTTTCTTGGACATAAAATAGGATCTCCTTTGAAAATTCAACAAACAGCGCCCGGCTCCCTGCCGGAAATGCGGCGCAGCCGGGCGCAGAGAGAACGATTTTTACCGCTCAGGGCTTAGCCCTTGGTGGCAGCGTTGACGATGACCGCAAAGTCAGGAGCCTTCAGGGAAGCACCGCCGATGAGGCCGCCGTCCACGTCCTTCTTGCTCAGCAGCTCCTCGCAGTTCTTAGCGTTCATGCTGCCGCCGTACTGGACGGTGGTAGCCTCAGCCACAGCTTCGCCGTAGACCTCGCCGATGACCTTGCGGATCTGAGCGCAGACTTCCTCAGCCTGGTCGGCAGTAGCGGTCTTGCCGGTGCCGATGGCCCAGATGGGCTCGTAGGCGATGACGACGTTTGCCATCTGCTCGGCGGTGACATCGCGCAGGGCGATCTTGGTCTGCATCCGGACCAGCTCCTCGGTGACGCCCTCCTCACGCTGCTGCAGGCTCTCGCCCACGCAGATGATGACCTTCAGACCGGCGTTCAGAGCGGCCAGAGCGCGCTTGTTGACGGTCTGGTCGGTCTCTGCGAAATACTGACGGCGCTCGGAGTGACCGACGATGACGTACTCGACGCCCAGATCCACCAGCATATCAGCGCTGATCTCGCCGGTGAATGCGCCGGACTTCTCGAAGTGGACGTTCTCGGCACCGACATGGATGTTGGTACCCTTGGTCTTTGCCACAGCAGTGACCAGGTCGGTATAGGGAGTGCAGATGACGACCTCGCAGGATGCGTCCTTGACGGCGGGGATGAGCTCGTCCACCAGAACAGCAGCCTCGGAGGCGGTCTTGTTCATCTTCCAGTTGCCAGCAATAATGGCCTTGCGCTTTGCCTTATCCATGATACGTTCTCCTTACCTTATTTACCTTATAAATAAAGATGCGGCGGCGAAACAGCCGCCGCACCGTTCATGATGCTGTGATTATGCGTTCTGGATGACTGCGATGCCGGGCAGCTCCTTGCCCTCCAGGTACTCCAGAGAAGCGCCGCCGCCGGTAGAGATGTGGGTCATCTTGTCGCCCAGGCCCATCTGCTGGACAGCTGCTGCGCTGTCGCCGCCGCCGATGACGGTGGTAGCATCGCTCTCAGCCATAGCCTTGGCCACGGCCAGAGTGCCGGCAGCCAGAGTCGGGTTCTCAAAGACGCCCATGGGGCCGTTCCAGACGACGGTCTTGGAAGACTTGACAGCGTCGGCGAAGAGCTTCATGGTCTCGGGGCCGATGTCGCAGCCTTCCTTGTCAGCCGGGATAGCGGTGACAGGGACGACGGTGGTCTCGACAGGAGCGTCGATGGGGTCAGGGAAGTTCTCGACACAAGCGGTATCGACGGGCAGGAGCAGCTTGACGCCCTTCTCCTGAGCCTTTGCCATCATCTCCTTGCAGTAGTCCAGCTTGGAGTCGTCGCACAGGCTCTTGCCGACCTCATAGCCCTGAGCCTTGATGAAGGTGTAGGCCATGCCGCCGCCGATGATGAGGGTATCGACCTTCTCCAGCAGGTTGGAGATGACATTCAGCTTGTCAGCGACCTTTGCGCCGCCCAGAATGGCGGTGAAGGGACGGACGGGATCGTTCACGGCATTGCCGAGGTACTTGATCTCCTTCTCCATCAGGTAGCCGACAGCGGTGTCCTTGATATAGTCGGTGACGCCTGCGGTGGAGCAGTGTGCGCGGTGGCAGCTGCCGAAGGCATCGTCAACGTATGCGTCTGCCAGAGAAGCCAGATCCTGAGAGAACTCGGGCAGATTCTTGGTCTCTTCCTTGCGGAAACGGGTGTTCTGCAGCAGGACGACGTCGCCGTTGTTCATGGCAGCGACAGCAGCCTTTGCGTTCTCGCCCACGACGTTGTCGTCGTCAGCAAAGACAACGGTCTTGCCCAGCTTTGCGCTCAGAGCCACAGCAACGGGAGCGAGGCTGAACTTTGCCTCGGGGCCGTTCTTCGGCTTGCCCAGATGGCTGCACAGAATGACCTTCGCGCCGTCATTGACCAGCTTCTGGATGGTGGGCAGAGCCGCATTGATGCGGTTCTCGTTGGTGATGACGCCGTCCTTCATGGGGACGTTGAAATCACAGCGGACAAGGACCTTCTTGCCGCAGTAGTTCTGATCGTCGATCGTCTTTTTACCTAAACCCATAGTGATTATTCTCCTCTCAATTCGTTCTTCGGAATCGAATTTCGCTCACTCTCGGGGTCTTAGCCCCTATGACACTATTATAAACAAAATATGTGTGTATTGCAAGGACGGGAGATGGATAATTTATTAACAAACTTTTCCCGTGATATTCGGGAATTGTGTCTATTTTGACAGTAGTCCGGCCCGGCCGCCAAAACGCCGCAGGCGGTCTCCCCTCCTGCGGCGCTTAAAACTGTCCACTTTAATCCCGACGGAACAGGTCGCGGGTGTAGACTTTGTCCTGTACATCATCCAGACAGCTGTCGTAGCGGTTGGCGATGATGGCCTGGCTGCGCTTTTTGAAAACGTCCAGATCGTTCACCACTTCGCTGCCGAAGAAGGTAGTGCCGTTCTCCAAAGTCGGCTCATAGATGATGACTGTCGCGCCCTTGGCCTTGATACGCTTCATGACGCCCTGAATGGAAGACTGACGGAAGTTGTCGGAGTTGGCCTTCATGGTCAGGCGGTAGACGCCGATGACACAGGGCTTCTCGTCCGCCGCGTTGTACTCGTTCTCTTCCCCGTAGCTGTAGTAGCCCGCCATCTGGAGCACCCGGTCTGCAATGAAATCTTTGCGGGTGCGGTTGGACTCCACGATGGCCTCGATGAGATTTTCCGGCACATCCTCGTAGTTGGCGAGGAGCTGCTTGGTATCTTTCGGCAGGCAGTAGCCGCCGTAACCAAAGCTGGGGTTATTATAATGTGTGCCAATGCGGGGGTCGAGGCAGACGCCCTCGATGATATGCCGGGTATCAAGCCCCTTCATCTCGGCGTAGGTGTCCAGTTCATTGAAGAAGGAAACGCGGAGGGCCAGATAGGTGTTGGCGAACAGCTTGACCGCCTCGGCCTCGGTGAAGCCCATGAAGAGGGTGTCGATATTCTCTTTGACAGCACCTTCCTGTAACAAATAGGCAAAGGTGTGTGCCGCCTCCACGAGGCGCTCATCCTGCATATCCGTACCTACGATGATGCGGCTCGGGTAGAGATTATCGTATAGTGCCTTGGACTCCCGCAGGAACTCCGGGCTGAAGATGATATTCCTGCACTGATACTTTTCACGGACACTGGCCGTGAAGCCCACCGGGATGGTAGACTTGATGACCATGACAGCCTCGGGATTCACCTTCATCACCAGCCGGATGACCGCCTCCACCGCCGAGGTATCGAAGAAATTCTTCCGGCTGTCGTAGTTGGTGGGGGCCGCGATGATCACAAAGTCAGCGTTCCGATAGGCCGTCTCCCCATCCAGCGTAGCCGTCAGGTCGAGATTTTTCTCGGCGAGGTATTTTTCGATGTAGTCGTCCTGAATGGGCGATTTTTTCTGGTTGATGAGCTCCACCTTTTCCGGCACGATGTCAACAGCCGTGACATGGTGGTGCTGGCTCAGCAGGACAGCAATGGACAGGCCGACGTAGCCTGTACCTGCGACAGCGATGTTCAGTTTTTCGAATGCTTTCATGGCTTTCGCTCCTACGACACAAATAGAACAAATTGTGGTTTTGCTTTATTGTATCATGAAGTTTGCAGAGTGACAAGTATCGACAAACAAAAACACCCTTCCCCTGCGGCGCGCCGCAGAAGGAAGGGTGTCAAACTCACGGATTAGGCTTCCCGCTTATTCAGCAGGACACCTCAGGCACTTTTGAGCGTAGAGCTGTGATTAGCAGTTCTCAGCGAAGTACTTGATGGTACGGACCATCTGAGAGGTGTAGGAGTTCTCGTTGTCGTACCAAGACACGACCTGAACCTGATAGGTGTCGTCGTCGATCTTAGCGACCATGGTCTGGGTAGCGTCGAACAGAGAGCCGTAGCGCATACCGATGACGTCGGAGGAGACGATCTGGTCCTCGTTGTAGCCGAAGGACTCAGAAGCAGCAGCCTTCATAGCAGCGTTGATGGACTCCTTGGTGACGTCCTTGCCCTTGACGACTGCGACCAGCAGGGTGGTGGAGCCGGTGGGAACAGGCACACGCTGAGCAGAGCCGATCAGCTTGCCGTTCAGCTCGGGGATGACCAGGCCGATGGCCTTAGCAGCACCGGTGCTGTTGGGGACGATGTTCTGTGCGCCAGCACGAGCACGGCGCAGATCGCCCTTGCGCTGAGGACCATCCAGGATCATCTGGTCGCCGGTGTAAGCATGAACGGTGGTCATGATGCCGGAGACGATGGGGTAGGTCTTGTTCAGGGTGTCGGCCATGGGAGCCAGGCAGTTGGTGGTGCAGGAAGCAGCGGAGATGACCTGATCCTCAGCGGTCAGGGTCTTCTCGTTGACGGAGTAGACAATGGTCTTCAGGTCGTTGCCTGCGGGAGCAGAGATGACGACCTTCTTAGCGCCAGCCTGGATGTGAGCCATGCTCTTCTCCTTGCTGGTGTAGAAGCCGGTGCACTCCAGAACGACATCGACGTTCAGCTCGCCCCAAGGAGCGTCCTTTGCATCCTTAACAGCGTAGATCTTGATCTCCTTGCCGTCGACGATGATGGAGTCCTCGGTAGCCTCGACGGTGTGCTTGCCCTCACCGATCTTGCCGCAGAAGGAACCCTGAGCGGTATCGTACTTCAGCAGGTGAGCCAGCATCTTGGGGCTGGTCAGGTCGTTGATAGCGACGACCTCGTAACCCTCAGCATCAAACATCTGACGGAAAGCCAGACGGCCAATACGACCAAAACCATTGATAGCAACTCTAACAGCCATGTTAATAGTACCTCCTAAATGTTCTTACCCTGATTCGGATAATTCACGGTACTCTTATTTTAGTCCAAAACGGCCAAACTTTCAAGTGTCTGCCAAAAAATTAACAAGTCGTTTTCATACTTTTTTGCTTTTGTACTATTTTCTCGGGGAATGGTGTGCTGTTTTGAGCAATTCAACCAAGCGGCTGCTGACGCATTTATGCATCCTGCGCAATCCTTGTGCAGCGCACAGCGCTCAAGGCTCCCAAAGCGCCCACACAGCACAGCCCCAGCCGGAACAGCAGCGTCGGCGACAGCAGAGCCCCGCCGCCCTCCTGTACAAGGGTCTGCAGCACGGTGGGCAGCTCCCAGCACAGGCAGAGGGCAAAAGCCGCCAGCCCGCCGGCGCAGAGGGTGCGCCCATCCGACGTGCCGGGCAGGTAGAGCGCCCGGGCCAGCGCCGAGAGGAACACCAGCCCCGCCAGCAGTTGCCAGACCATCGCCGTGGGGGCCACCCGGTGCCAGCTGGAGCTGTTCTCCATAAAGCGGGCCAGCACGCACCAGTAAAAGATGACGCTGCCCAGCACGGCGGGCGTGAGGCTGCGGGTGGGGGTCTTCCAGTCCTTCCGCAGCCAGCTCAGACCGAGACCGATCATCCAGAACGCGCACAGCGCCTCCAGCACTGCGCGCAGGAGCATCACCACGCTGCTGTGCATCCAGAGGATGCGCAGCACAGCGGCCTCACCATAGCAGACCGCTGCCGCCAGTGCCACGACGCCGGAAGGCGTGCAGTGTCCCCGCAGCGCGTCAGGCTTCGGCTGACCGCCGCGGCCCGCCGCCACAGCGACACCGACGGCCACGGCCAGCGCACCGTACCGCAGCCAGACTGAGCCGACGATGCACAGGCCCGTTTCCGCGTCGGTGAGAAGGGCCAGGTCGATGCCCCGGAAAATGCCCAGCAGCACACTCAGGATAAGCGAAACCACGATAAAAAAGTTCATCTGTAATCCTCAACTCTTTATCCCCTTTTCGGGGAAATTATCACAAGTGTATGATAGCGCGTTTTGGGCAAAAATGCAAGGCATCCCTTTCTTGTGCGCTTTTTTGCCGACGGAGGCCGGTATACTGAGTCCAAAAGTCTGTCCGGGAGGGAGATATGCCCCATGAAAAAAGCCTTTCTGCTCCTCTGCGCCCTGCTCCTCGTGCTGGGCAGCGCCCTGCCGCTGGCAGGCTACCGGCTGGCCCGGGCCGTGCTGGGCCGCAGAGCGAACGTTCCCCCTGCCCCGGCGTCCAGCACCTCCGCCGTATCGGAAGCCGCGCCTGCCGCTTTCGAGGGAGACACAGACGTCTTTCTCATCGAAGACCTGAGCACCGGCGAGGTGCAGCAGGTGTCGAAGCGGGACTATCTCATCGGGGCCGCCGCGGCTGAAATGCCCCTCACATGGCCGGACGAGGCCCTCAAGGCGCAGATCGTCGCGGCCCACAGCTACGCGCTCTATTGCCGCGACCACGCCTCTGCAGCCAACGGCAGCTGGCTCTCTGCCGACCCGGCGCGGCGTCAGGGCTACCTGACCGACGCCGTCCTCCACAGCTACTGGGGGACCGACTACGAGGCCAACTATGCCCGCCTCTCGGCCCTCGCGGACGCCGTCCTCAGCGATGTCCTCTGCTATGACGGTGCGGCGGCAGGGACGAGCTATTTTGCCATCTCCAATGGCCGTACCGAGGCCAGCGAGAACGTCTGGGGCAGCGCTCTCCCCTACCTCGTCCCAGTGGACAGCAGCACCGACCTTTCCGCCGACAACTACGAAGTCGCCCTCACCCTTTCTGCCCCGCAGGTGCAGCAGCTTCTTTCCTCGGGACTGGGCATCGCCGCCGACTCTGCCGCGCCGGAACGCTGGTTCGGTGAGACGACCCTGACAGCCTCGGGCTATGCGGCCTCTCTGCCCGTCTGCGGCCAGACCGTCTCCGGAACAGCCCTCCGGCGGGCTCTGGGGCTGCGGAGCGCCTGCTTCACCATCCGGTATCAGGACGGCAGCTTCCTCATCACGACGAAAGGCTACGGCCACGGTGTGGGCCTGAGCCAGTGGGGTGCAAAAGCGCTGGCCGAGCAGGGCTGGACCTACGAAGCCATCCTCGCCCACTATTTCCCGGGGACGCAGCTCTGCCGATGATACAAAAACAGGGTGGTCAGCATTGCCGACCACCCTGTGTCTTTTTATTTTGGGGAAGCTCAGCCCAGAAGCCAGCTCCACATCCCCTTCTTCGTCTCGGTCACAGCCTCAGCTTCACTCTCGACTGCCTCAGCCACAGCCTCTTCGGTCTCCTGAACGAGCTGACCCAGCTTCGTGCCGGAGGGGTCCTGCACCGTCCAGTAAGTCGCGGTGCTGCTGGCGCTGCCGGAAACGGTGAAGTCGCTCATGAAGCAGAGCGTCTGGCCGTTGGAGTCGGTCAGCACGACCATGTAAGTGTAGCTGCCTTCGGGCAGCTCACCGAAACGGAGCTGGCTGTCGAAGTTCTTCAGAGACCAGCTGGACACATTGGGCGAGGCCTCAGCGCTCTGAACAGGCTGGTCGTTGGCATCGAGGATCGCCGCTTCCACGCTGCTCAGCACAGCACCCGATGCGCTGGCGGCAGTGCCGCTCACGCTCATGCCCTTACCGGTGCGGATGTTGACCGGGTAGCGCATTCCTTCCAGACGGAGGCTGTCCAGCGTCGCGACGGCGCTGTTATGGTCGGAAGATATGTACCAGTAGCAGGAAGCACCCGCGATGGAGATGCTGGCTGCCGAGATCGGCACACGGCCCGAGGAGACGCTGCCGGCGGGGTCGGAGCAGTAGAACACGCCGTCGGTGTAGTCCGTCAGGAGAACGGCGTGGGGCTGGCGGCGGTCGTAGAGGACGATGCCCTCGGGGTGCTCTGCCAGCAGCTGGATGAGCACTGCCTTCTTCTCCTCGTTGTTGGACGGCAACGTGGAGTAACCCACCTGCATTGCGTTATAGTTGAAGCTGTGGGAGAGGCCCCCTGCCCACGCACTGCCGCGGACGCTGTTCTCGGTCACATCCGTCCAGTCGGTCAGGCCGTCCAGAAAAGCGCGGCGGCGGAGCATCATGGCGGCGGAGGCCAGCGTACAGGTGCCGCCCCGGCTCTGCTTGAAGTAAAATCCTGCGTCCACGTTGAGGTCCACCGCCAGCGCTCCCGGCAGCATCACTGCCATCAGCACGAGCGACAGCACAAGGGCCATCAGTTTTTTCCAGATCCGGTGCGGCGCACATTCCACGTTTGACTCATCCTTTCATCTTTCATTCACTGCTGTAAAGTATACCATTTTGTTACACTTTTGTAAACCGCAGGAAGACTTTTTTCTCAGATTTCACACGCTTCGTACACAATTTCGAGGCAGAATGCACAAATATCGTCTAACTTTTTGGGACATATAACAAAAAAGCCCCCGCCGTCCCGAGGGACAGCAGGGGCAAAACTGGAACGAATTTTCGTTTAGAACAGGCCGGTGATCTTGCCGTCGGCGTCCACATCAATGCTCACAGCGGCGGGCTTCTTGGGCAGGCCGGGCATGGTCATGATGCTGCCGCAGATGACCACCACGAAGCCGGCGCCTGCGGCCAGACGCACCTCGCGCACCTCCATCGTGAAGCCGGTGGGCGCACCGGTCAGCTTGGCATTATCGCTGAAGCTGTACTGGGTCTTGGCGATGCAGACGGGCAGGTCGCCGTAACCCAGCTCGGTAAGCTCGGCCAGAGTCTTGCTGGCGGCGGCACTGTAGTTCACGCCGTCGGCGCGGTAGATCTTGGTGGCGATGGCGTTGATCTTGTCCTTGAGAGGCATTTCCAGCGGGTAGGTGTAGCGGATGGGACGGTCCTCCATGATGTCCAGCACCTTCTCGGCCAGAGCCTTGCCGCCCTCGCCGCCCTTGGCGAAGACCTCGCTCAGGACGCAGGGGACGCCCTGCTCGGCACAGACCTGCTCGACGTAAGCCTGCTCTTCGGCGGTATCGGTCGGGAAGGCGTTGATGGCCACCACGACGGGCAGGCCGAAGCCGTTCTTCATGTTGTCGATGTGGCGGACGAGGTTGGCTGCGCCCTTCTTGACAGCCTCGAGGTTAGGAGTGTTCAGGTCGGCCTTGGCTACGCCTCCGTGGCTCTTGAGAGCACGGAGGGTCGCCACCAGCACGCAGGCGCTGGGTGCGATGCCCGCATAGCGGCACTTGATGTCCAGGAACTTCTCTGCGCCCAGGTCTGCGCCGAAGCCGGCCTCGGTGATGACGTAGTCGGCCAGCGAGAGGCTGAGCTTGGTGGCCATGACGCTGTTGCAGCCGTGGGCGATGTTGGCGAAGGGACCGCCGTGGATGATGGCGGGGTTGTTCTCGAGGGTCTGGACCAGGTTCGGGTCGAGGGCATCCTTCAGCAGGGCGGTCATGGCACCGGCTGCGCCGATGTCCCCAGCCGTGACGGGCTTGCCGTCGTAGGTGTAGGCGCAGACGATCTTAGAGAGGCGCTCTTTCAAATCGGAGATGCTGGTGGCGAGGCAGAAGATGGCCATGATCTCGCTGGCGACGGTGATGTCGAAGCCGTCCTCGCGGGGAGTGCCGTTGACCTTGCCGCCCAGGCCGTCCACGATGAAGCGGAGCTGACGGTCGTTCATGTCCATGCAGCGCTTCCAGGTGATGCGGCGGGGGTCGATGTTCAGGGGGTTGCCCTGCTGGATGCTGTTGTCGATCATGGCCGCCAGCAGGTTGTTGGCGGTACCGATGGCATGGATGTCGCCGGTGAAGTGGAGGTTGATGTCCTCCATCGGCACCACCTGTGCGTAGCCACCGCCGGCTGCGCCGCCCTTTATGCCGAAGACAGGGCCGAGGGAGGGTTCACGGAGGCAGAGCATGGTCTTTTTGCCTATGGCGTTCATGGCGTCGGCCAGACCCACGCTGGTGGTCGTCTTGCCTTCACCGGCAGGGGTGGGGCTGATGGCCGTGACGAGGATGAGCTTGCCCTGCTTCGATGCCTTATGGATGAGGCGGTGGTTTACCTTGGCCTTATAGCGGCCATAGGGGATCACATCCTCGTCGGCAAGGCCCAGACCGGCGGCGATGTCGGCGATGGGCTTCATTTTGGCTTCCTGTGCGATCTCGATGTCAGACTTCATATTCAGCATCCTCCTTAAACAAAAAGGGCAGCTTTGCGCACCACGACGCAAGGCTGCCCAGACGGTCGGCATTAAAGCTTCTCTCCTCTTCTGCACTGTGGTGCTCCACAAGATCCGTCAGCAGAAGGGTCAGCTAACATCTATAAAATAGCACATCAGCACAAGGTTTGTCAAGCACAAAAAAGACGCCCCCGCTTTGCAGCGAGAGCGCCTCTTTGTTCAAGAATCGAAATTCAAGAAGCTAGCTTTAAGAGGGTTAAATTACTTAACCTCAACCTTAGCGCCGGCATCCTCCAGCTTCTTCTTGATGTCCTCAGCCTCAGCCTTGGAAGCCTTCTCCTTGACAGCCTTGGGAGCGCCGTCAACGATAGCCTTAGCCTCCTTCAGGCCCAGACCGGTGATCTCCTTGACCAGCTTGATGACGCCCATCTTGCCAGCGCCAGCCTCGACCAGGATGACGTCGAACTCGGTCTTCTCTTCCTCAGCGGCAGCAGCAGCGCCAGCAGCAGCGGGAGCAGCAGCAGCAACAGCAGAAACGCCGAACTCTTCGCAGTATGCGTCGATGAGCTCCTTCAGCTCCAGAACGGACAGCTCCTTGACGGAGTCGATGATGGCAGTAATCTTCTCAGAAGCCATAGTAGTAACCCTCCAATATAAATGGTTTGTTTGTTGATTTCAGATGATTTTTAAGCAGCGGTCACGCGGCCATCAGGCAGCGGGCTCCTCCTGCTTGTCGGCATAAGCCTGCATTGCAACAGCCAGACCAGACAGAGTGCTGGTGAGGGCGCCTGCAAACATGGACAGCATGCCTTCGCGGTTGGGCAGCTTTGCGATGGCGTTGGTCTCGGCAGCGTCCATGACCTTGCCTTCCATGAAGCCAGCCTTCACGACGAACTTCTTGGACTTATCGCCGTCCTGGTACTTGCACAGGATGCGGGCAGCGGACATGGGGTCTTCCTCGTGAGCAAAAGCGATAGCGGTATCGCCCTTGAACTGCTCAGCCAGGGTCTCCAGAGAAGTACCCTTGACAGCCAGACGCAGCATGGTGTTCTTCACGACCATGTAATCGACGCCTGCCTCACGCAGCTCCTTACGGAGCTTGGTGTCGTTCTCGACGTTGATGCCGCCGTAAGCGACGACGCAGCCGGAAACCGCACTCTCAAACTTTGCCTTCAGATCAGCGACGTAAGCCTGCTTCTCAGAAAGAATCTTTGCACTGGGCATTCGGTTTCACCTCGTTTCAAAAACTTATATCGAAAGCTGGTGAGCAACGAAAAAAGCCTCTTTCCCGCACATAGTCCGAGAAAGAGGCATAAAACAACTTTACGCACGTTTCTCGGCAGGCGGCATAGCCTTACGCTGGACTCCAGCACCTGCTGTCTCAAAAACAGCATGATTATTTTACCGCAAATGCGCGGAGTTGTCAAGTGCTTTTTTGAAATTTCTTAAAAAACCTCTCCGTCAATGCTTCGCATTGCCACCTCTCCTATCGAGGAGAGGCCTTGGCATACCGCAAAGCCCAATCTCTTCGCCAGAGGCTCCCCTCAGTAGGGGCAACAACGACGACCGCCGCCAGTGGCGGAAACAGGGAGTCGTTGTTGGGGCAGCGGCCAGCAAGACGCAAACGAAGTGCTGCGGATGCTGGGTGCCGCAACCCGGCCTTGTCGAGCGATAGCGAGACTGAGAGGTTATTTCTTCAATTCAAAAATCAGACACCGTACTTCAGGGTGTTGAGACGGATGCCAGGGCCCATGGTGGTAGCGATGGTAGCGCTCTTGAAGTAAGTGCCCTTTGCAGCGGCGGGCTTTGCCTTTGCAATGGCGCTCATGACGGTATCCAGGTTGGTGTACAGCTTCTCTGCACCGAAGGAAGCCTTGCCCACGGGGACATGGATGATGTTCTGCTTGTCCAGACGGTACTCGATCTTACCAGCCTTGGCCTCAGAAACTGCCTTGCCCAGATCGGGAGCGACAGTGCCGGCCTTGGGGTTGGGCATCAGGCCGCGGGGGCCCAGGACCTTACCGAGACGGCCAACGCGGCCCATCATGTCGGGGGTGGTGACGACAACGTCGAAGTCCATGAAGCCGCCGGCGATCTTTGCGATCAGCTCGTCATCACCGACGATGTCAGCGCCGGCTGCCTCAGCAGCAGCGGCGGCAGCGCCCTTAGCGATGGCGCAGACGCGGACGGTCTTGCCGGTGCCGTTGGGCAGAACGACAGCGCCGCGGACCTGCTGGTCAGCGTGACGGCCATCAACGCCCAGACGGACGTGCAGCTCGACGGTCTCGTCGAACTTGGCGGAAGCGGTCTTGCAGGCCAGCTCCAGAGCCTCGTTCACTTCGTACAGTTTAGTAGAATCGACCAGCTTTGCAGCGTCGACATAGTGCTTGCCATGTTTCATTGTATATCCTCCTGTGTGGTCATGCGGGCAGTGTTATGCCCTCCCACTGTTTATGTCTCAGCCCTCGACGACGACGCCCATGGAACGGCAGGTGCCGCGGACCATGCTGCAGGCAGCTTCCAGAGAAGCAGCGTTCAGGTCGGGCATCTTGGTCTTAGCGATCTCTTCCACCTGAGCGGCGGTCAGAGTAGCGACCTTTTCCTTATTGGGCTTGCCGGAAGCGGTGTTGATGCCAGCGGCCTTCTTGATCAGAACGGCTGCCGGAGGAGTCTTGGTGATGAAGCTGAAGGAGCGGTCAGCGTAGACGGTGATGACGACGGGGATGACATAACCCATCTGGTTCTTGGTACGCTCGTTGAACTCCTTGGTGAAGGCCATGATGTTGACGCCCTTCTGACCCAGAGCAGGGCCAACAGGGGGAGCCGGAGTCGCCTTGCCGGCCTCGATCTGCAGCTTAATGTAGCCAGTAACTTTCTGTGCCATAGTAAATGCACCTCCAAAAATCTGTGGTGAGTTGCGGCGCGGTGTCTCCGCGCCTCCCACGAGCGCGTACGCGGTGTACACGCTCTATAAGAACCGCACTGCGGTCTTACCTTGGTAGAACGGATGCCGGTTGGTTACGGCAGCTCGACCTGCGCGATGTCCACTTCTGCAGGCGTCTCGCGGCCGAACATATTGACCTTGAGCTTGACTTTGAAGCTCTCGGTATCGATGCCCTCCACAAGGCCCATAAAGCCTTCCAGGGGGCCGGCGGTGATCTGCACGGTATCGCCGACGTTGAAATCGACGGTCAGCGGAGCCGCCTTCTCGACGCCCATCTTCTCCACTTCCTCAGCGGTCAGGGGGACAGGCTTCGAGGCAGGGCCGACGAAACCGGTGCAGCCGCGCGTATTGCGCACGACATACCAGGTATCGTCGTTCATGACCATCTTGACCAGAACGTAGCCGGGGAACAGCTTGTGCTCCACCATACGCTCCTTGCCGTCCTTGATCTCGGGGACCATCTCGGTCGGGACCTTGATGTCACAGATCAGATCCTGCAGGCGGCGGTTCTCCACCATGGTCTGTAAGTCCGTTGCCACTTTATTCTCGTAGCCGGAATAGGTATGCACGACATACCAAAACGCCTCATTGGACTGCTCTTCCATTCTGGTTGACCCTCCGTTTCAAGATGATTCAAGCGCCGATGATAAGGCCCAGGATGCCACCGAAGATGGCGTCCAGTGCGATCATCACGACGGCGGCGATCGCCACAGTCACGAGCACCACGACGGTGTTAGTCTTGATGTCCGCCTTAGACGGCCACACGACCTTTTTCAGCTCGCTCTTCGTGTCGCGGAAGAACTTTGCCACATTTGCGGCAAAGCCCTTCACGGCGGCCTTCATTCTGGCCACAAAGCCCGGCTTTTTCTCGGTTTTGTCTGCCATGATGTTGTCCGCCTTTCTTACTTGGTTTCGCGATGAACGGTGTGCTTCTTGCAGAAGCGGCAGTACTTCTTCATCTCGAGACGATCGGGGTTGTTCTTCTTGTTCTTCGTGGTGTTGTAGTTGCGCTGCTTGCACTCAGTGCAGGCCAGAGTGATTTTAACGGTCATTTGTTGACACCTCCATTATAACGGTTGTTTTGAACCTCCCTCGGCTTGCGGGAGCACCCGTTCGACAGGCGCACTTAATAACCCCGCAAAAGAGGTGTTACCATTGTATCACGTCTTTTTCCATTCGTCAAGCGGGAAATCTGCGTTTTTTCAGGTTTTTTGTATTTTCTTTCTCTTCGCCCGACTGCGCGGCACCGCTTGCATCCCGGGCATAAATATTATATAATAAGTATATCTATGTATATAGACAAAACTTCGGGCTGTCTGCCGCGCGCAGCGGCCCTGAAATCAGGAGAGATCGATTATGTTATCCGATTCTGAACATAAAATGAGCGTGGTCGTCCTGTTCGGCGGAATGTCCAGCGAGCACGAGGTCAGCCGCGTGTCCGCCGGCACCTTCGTGGATCAGCTCGACCGCCAGCGGTACGAGCTGCTGACCATCGGCATCACCAAAGAGGGCCGCTGGCTCTACACCGAGGCCGACTCGGCCCAGATGGCCGACGGCAGCTGGGAAGAGCTGCCGGGCAATATGCCCTGCGTGCTCAGCCCCGACCGTGCCGACCACGGCCTCATCCTCTTCACCCCCGCCGGGCAGGTGGAGAAGGTCCATGTGGACGTGGTCATCCCCGTGCTCCACGGCCTGTGGGGCGAGGACGGCACTGTGCAGGGCCTGCTGGAACTGGCCGGCATCCCCTACGTAGGCTGCGGCGTTCTGGCCAGCGCGGTCTGCATGGACAAGGCAGTCGCCAACGCCATGTTCGACGCCTCCGGCATCCCTCACACCAAGTGGCTCTCCGCCACCCGCTGGGAGATCGAGTCTGACCCCGATGGCGTCTGCGACGGTGCCATCGCAAAGCTGGGCTGGCCCATCTTCGTCAAGCCCGCCAACGCCGGTTCCAGCGTGGGCATCACCAAGGCCCATGACCGCGATGAGCTGAAGGCCGCCATCCGGCTGGCCCTCGCCAACGACCGCAAGGTGGTGTTCGAGGCCTTCGTGGACGGCCACGAAGTGGAGTGCGCCGTCATCGGCTCCGACCCCGCCGTCTCCACCCGCCCGGGCGAGATTTTGGCCGGTGCCGAGTTCTACACCTACGACGACAAGTACAAGAACGGCGTCAGTCAGGTGGTCATTCCGGCCAAACTGCCTGAGGAAAAGCTGGATGAGGTGAAGACCTACGCCGCCATGGCCTACACAGCGCTGGGCTGCGAGGGTCTGGCCCGCTGCGACTTCTTTGTGGAGAAGGACACCGGCCGCGTCCTCATCAACGAGATCAACACCTTCCCCGGTTTCACCCCCATCAGTATGTACCCCAAGCTGATGGAGCATGAGGGCATCCCCGTGCCTGCCCTCATCGACCGCCTCATCGCTCTGGCTCTGGAAAGGACGGAAAAGCAGCATGGATAACCGTCCCATCGGCGTATTCGACAGCGGCCTTGGCGGTCTGACCGGCGTGCGGGAGCTGCGCAAGCGCCTCCCCAACGAGAATATCGTCTACTTCGGCGATACCGGCCGCGTCCCCTACGGCAGCCGCAGCCCTGAGACTATTTTGCAGTATGCACGGCAGGACATCGCATTCCTGCTCTCAAAGGATGTCAAGTGCATCATGGCCGCCTGCGGCACGGTGTCCAGCATCTACCCCGCCGCCGAGGCCGCAAAGCTCCCCGTCCCCTATCTGGGCGTCGTGGACGCTGCGGCCCGGGAGGCCGCTTTTGTCACCCGGAACCGCCGCATCGGCGTCATCGGCACGGCAGCCACCATCCGCTCCCGCAGCTACGAGACCGTCCTGCGCAAGCTCGTTCCCGGCGTGGAGATCACGGCCCGGCCCTGTCCCCTCTTCGTGCCTCTCGTGGAGGCCGGCTATGTGGACCACAGCGCCCTCGACAAGCAGCAGGTGACCCGTCTGGTCATCGCCCAGTATCTGGCCGAGGTGCGGGAGGCCGGGGTGGATACTCTCATCCTCGGCTGCACCCATTACCCCCTCATCAAAGAGATGATAGGCTGGTACATGGGCAGGAACGTCACCCTCGTGGACCCGGCCCAGACCGCCGCCCACCATCTGGAGCGGACGCTCAGCGAGCATGGGCTGAAGGGAAATCACGAAAAGGGCGAGGCCCACTTCTACGTCAGCGACGTGCCGGACAGCTTCGCCCAGACCGCCGACCTCTTCCTCGGGGAGTACAAGGGCGGGCTCATCGACCAGATCGCCATTGATAAATACTGATAAGGACGCAAAACTGTGAGCAAACCACTGGAAAACTACATCATCCGCATCAAGAGTTCCATCGACCAGTTCGACAATGAGGGCGTCATCCGCGAGGAGGACCGCGACCACATCGAGCTGATGACCCGGGGCAGCTTTACCAAAAAGAACGGAAGCTACTACATCTCTTATAGGGAGACGCAGACCATCGGCTTCGAGGGCTGCACCACTACCATCAAGATCGCCGAGGACGGCAGCCGGGTGGCCCTGCTCCGGTTCGGGCGGGCCAACAGCCAGCTCCTCATCGAGCGGGACCGCCGCAACCTCTGTCACTACGAGACAGAGGTGGGTTCCCTCACTCTGGGCGTCACCGGCGACGGCATCGACTGCAAGCTGACCGAGAAGGGTGGCAGCGCGGCGTTCAGCTACCTGCTGGATGCCGACGACGCCCGCATCGTCAGCCGCAACACGCTGGAAATGACGGTACAGCACGTCAACTGACTTCTCATTGTTTTTCGCCTGCGGCTCCTGCGGCAAGCGGGCTTCGCACTCAAACACGAAAGGACACTTGAAATGACCGACTTTGAAAAGACCTACCAGAACTACAACCCCCGGCAGACCGCGCTGGACGAGGCCCGCGCCCTGCTGACCGCCGCCGCCAAGGCTGCGATGGCCGACGGCACCCTGCCCGAGGCCGAGCTGCCCGCCTTCATCGTAGAGATCCCCGCCGACGTCAAGAACGGCGACATCGCCTCCAACATCGCCATGGCCGGCGCGCGCACCTGGCGCAAGGCCCCGAAGATGATCGCCGACGCCCTCATCGCCCACCTGCCCGCACTGGACGGCGGCGTCTTCGCCAAGGTCGAGGTGGCCGGTCCCGGCTTCATCAACCTGTTCCTCGCCCCCTCCTTCTGGGCCGGCGTCGTGCTGGGTGCCTGCTCCAACAAGGAGTATGGCCGCACCGACCACGGCAAGGGTGCCAAGTACAACGTGGAGTTCGTCTCCGCCAACCCCACCGGCCCCATGCACATGGGCAATGCCCGCGGCGGCGCTCTGGGTGACTGTCTGGCCGCTGTCCTCGACTGGTCCGGCTACGACGTGACCCGTGAGTTCTATATCAACGACGCAGGCAACCAGATCCAGAAGTTCGGCAAGAGCCTCGCTGTCCGCTACCTGCAGAAGTACTGCGGCGAGGAGGCTTATCCCCTGCCCGCCGAGTGCTATCAGGGCGGCGACATCAAGGTGCTGGCCGGTGAGTTCGCTGAGCTGAACGGCGACAAATACGTTGCCTCCTGCAAAGGCATGGGCGAGGAAACCCTCTTCGAGAGCGAGGCTTTCGCAGCTCTGAAGGACGCCCTCGTTGCCTACGCCCTGCCCAAGAACATCGCCGCCCTGAAGCGCGACCTAGGCAAGTACCGCATCGACTACGATGTCTGGTTCCACGAGAGCACCCTCCACGAGTCCGGTGCTGTGCTGGCCGTGGTGGACAAGCTGCTGGAGCTGGGTGCCTGCTACAAGGCCGAGGACGGTGCAATCATGTACCGCAGCGCACAGTACGCTGCCAAGTACGGCACCGTCAACAAGAAGAAGACCGACGACGGCACCGAGGAGGAAGCCAAGGACGAAGTCCTCGTCCGTGCCAACGGCATCCCCACCTACTTTGCCGCCGACATCGCCTACCACTACAACAAGCTGGCCACCCGCGGCTTCGCCAAAGCCATCGACGTCTGGGGCGCTGACCACCACGGCCACGTCGCCCGCATGAAGGGTGCCATGGACGCCATCGGCCTCCACGGCGAGGATCTGGACGTCGTGCTGATGCAGATGGTCAACCTGATGCGTGACGGTCAGCCCGTCCGTATGTCCAAGCGTACCGGCAACGCCATCACCCTGACCGACCTGCTGGAAGAGGTGCCCATCGACAGTGCACGCTTCCTGTTCAATATGCACGACGCCGGCAGCGGCATCGACTTCGACCTGGACCAGGCCGTCAAGACCGACAACGACAACCCGGTCTACTACGTCCAGTACGCTCACGCCCGCATCTGTTCCATCCTCAAGAAGATGGAGAGCGAGGGCGTGGCCTTCGCAGGCGCTGAGAACATCGACGCCACCCTGCTGACCGAGCCTTCCGAGATGGACCTCATCCGGATGCTGGCCGCTTTCCCGCAGGAGATCGTCATGGCCGCCGAGAAGTACGACCCCAGCCGCATCAACCGCTTCGTCATCGACCTGGCCAGCGCCTTCCACCGCTTCTACGGCAGCTGCCGCATCCAGGGCGCAGACCCCGCTGTCCAGCAGGCCCGTCTGGCCCTCTGCATCGGCGTCAAGAACGCTATCTTCAACGTGCTTACCATGTTCAAGATCAACGTCCCTGAGAAGATGTAAGCCGCTTCTCCGTACCTTATAAAGAGCAAAGCGCCCCCGGAACTCGAATCTGAGTTCCGGAGGCGCTTTTTGTCTTGTGCTTTCGGGAGGCGGAGAATTACTCCTCCGTTACCTCAAAGTCCAGCGGCTTGCCGCAGCTGGGGCAGACAGGGTCGCCGTCCAGCAGGGCCTCTTCGTCCACCACAGAGGTGGCGCCGCAGGCGGGGCAGGTCACTTCGTACTGCACGGGGCCGTCGTTCTCAGCGGCCTCGTCGTCCTCGGGGTCTTCCAGAGCCACCTCGAAAGCCACCTTGCAGCTGGGGCAGATGGCCTCACCGGCGTCCAGGTCGTCCTCGCTCACGTAGACGGTCTTGCCGCAGGCAGGGCAGGCCACCTCATAATAAGGCTCACCGGCCACATCGGCGTTGTCGTCATCGTCGTCTGCCTCGGCCTTGTCGTCGGAGTCGTCCTCTTCGTCCTCGGCATCTTCGTCTTCGTACAGGTCTGCTTCAAGGTCTTCCAGCTCTTCGCTCAGGTCGTTGATCTGGTCGTAGGCGTGGGTGACATCCTCGTCGATGCTGTCCACGGTCTCTGCCATCTCACTCAGCAGCTCGCTCATGGCCTTGATGACCTTGCCTTCTTTGGTGTTCTCATCAATGCCGAGGCCGTCGATCAGGCCCTTCAGGTATGCAGCTTTTTCCTTCATAGGGAATACCTCCTATCGCAAAACAGCTCTTCTTTTTAAGAAAAACCGGGCAAACGGTCGCCCGCTGCCCGGTTTTATCGTCGTCAGAAAATCAGACGCGCTCCATATACTCGCCGGTGCGGGTATCGATGCGGATGTGGTCGCCCTCGTTGATGAACAGGGGGACGCGGATCTCAGCACCGGTCTCGACGGTAGCGGGCTTCAGGGTGTTGGTGGCAGTGTTGCCCTTGACACCCGGCTCGGTCTGGGTGACTTCCAGCTCGATGAAGTTGGGGATCTCGACGCTGAAGACCTTGCCCTTGTAGCTCAGCAGCTTGCACAGCTCGTTCTCTTTGCAGAACTTGAAGTTCTCGGGGACGTCGCTTGCGTTGACGGGGATGTCATCGTAAGTCTCGTTGTCCATGAAGTGGTACAGATCGCCATCCTCATAGCTGTAGGTCACGTCCTTGCGCTCGATGAAAGCCTGAGGGAACTTAGCGGTCGGGTTGTAGCTGGTCTCGACCACAGAGCCGGTGATGACGTTCTTGGTCTTGGTGCGGACAAAGGCAGCGCCCTTGCCGGGCTTGACGTGCTGGAACTCAACGACCTGAAGAACCTGGCCGTCCTGCTCAAAGGTCACGCCATTGCGAAACTCGCCTGCAGAAATCATAGGAATTCCTCCATTAGTTTAATGTCTCAGATGCATTACGCATATCTCTATTTATTTTACCCAATCCTGCGCCATTTGGCAAGGGGTTTCGGTAAAAAAGACGATGAAAATGACAAAAAGTGTGGAACACAAGGTAAGTTTTCCTTCGTACAACCTCTCAGTCTGCTCCGCAGACAGCTCCCCTGGTAGGGGAGCCTCTGGCGAAGAGGCGAAGTTTTCCGATATGCCAAAGCCTCCCCTCGGTAGAGCAACGACGACGACCGCCGCCGGTGGCGGAAACAGGGAGGAGTTGTTGGGGCCGCGGTCAGCAATACGCAAGCAAAGCGAAGCGGATGCTGGGTACCGCAACCCGGACAATGGCAGCGCGTCAGCGCTGACGGAGAGGTTGCTCCCCCCTCGCCGCCTCGTACATCCTCTGCATCGCCTGCGCGTCCTCGGCCTGAGTACCGGCACTCTCGCAGATGACGACCGGCTCGAGGCGGCGCTCTGCCAGCAGCTCCATCAGGGGCTGGGGCTCCGGGCCGAACTGGGTCTCAGCAAAGGTCCAGTGACGTTTCTCGCCGCCGGCAGAGAACTCGATGCGGGAGAAGTGGACGTGGAACCGCCGGGCGCGCTCGTCGCCCAGCACCTCATCCATCCGGTCGAGGATGGCGGCGTAGTCGGCCCTGGACTGGATGCCGCCCAAGGTCCGGGCGTTCAGGTGGCCGAAGTCGATGCAGGGCGTGATGCGCTTGTCCACCCCGCAGAGGGCCAATACTTCGTCCAGCGTACCCAGCTGGCCGATTTTGCCCATGGTCTCCGGGCAGAGAGTCATATCGCCGTAACCGGCTTCGTCCAGCGCTTCCACGGCACGGCGCATGGTGTCCAGCGCCTTTTCGAGGGCGGCTTCGCGGCTCTGTTTGCCGCAGCTGCCCGAGTGGAAGATGATGCGCCGCCCGCCAAGCGCGCGGCAGACCTCGGCACTCTGGAGCAGATAGCGGACGCTGCCCAGCCGCTTTTCTTCCTCGAGGCTGGACATACTGATATAATAAGGTGCGTGGACGCTGAACAGGATGCCCCGCTCTGCGGCGTCTGCGGCCATCTTCCCGGCCTTGTCCACCCCGAGGCGGACGCCGTGGCCGCACTGGTACTCGAAAGCGTCCAGTCCCATCTCTGCCGTGTAGGCGGGGATGTCGAGGCTGGACTTGTAGCCCTTCGCCTCGAAGCTGTCGCTGGTGCCGGCAGTGCCGAACCGGATTTTCCAGTCACACTCGCTCACAGTGTCTTCCCTCCCCGGTCATAATACTTCTGCCAGTGGCGCTTTTCCCACTTGCGCTTGAGTACCACCTGCGCGCCGAGGTCGGGGCCGCGGGGAATGACCATCAGGCCCGGGATGCCGTAGAGGGCCGCCGCCATCCGGTCGGCGTAGAGCTGGTCGCCCACCATGGCCATCTGTTTCCGCTTCACGCCCATCCGGCGGCGGGCTACCATCAGCGCGAAGGGCAGAGGCTTGGCGGAACGGTAGAGGTACGCGAGGCCCAGTTTCTCGGCGAAGGGCCGGACGCGCTTCTCCGCACCGTTGGAGACGATGGTGAGGCCGATGCCGGCTTCCTTCATCTGAGCCAGCCACCCGGCCACTTCGTCCGGCAGCTCCTGGCTGCGGTCAGCTGTCAGGGTGTTGTCGATGTCCAGCACGAGGGCGCGGATGCCCTTGCCCGCCAGAAACTCCGGGGTGATGTGGGTAACATCCTTGAACACATATTCGGGGGTGATGAGCATAGTATTTCTCCCTGCAATGAAAATAGGGGAGCCTGCAATACAGGCTCCCCTACATCGGCGTTAGCAACGCGTTTGAAATCTAAAGCAACAATGCGATTCCAAGCAGTTAATTACTTGAACTTACGCTTGCGGGCTGCTTCGGACTTCTTCTTGCGCTTAACAGACGGCTTCTCGTAAGCCTCGCGCTTACGAACCTCTGCGAGCACACCGCTGCGGGCAGTGCTACGCTTGAAGCGACGCAGTGCGCTCTCCAGCGACTCGCCCTCTTTAACACGAATTTCCGACATCTTATTCCCTCCCTTGGACCGTGAGGCAGGAATTTCGTTGTTACATGGTAACTAACAGTAGACAGTATAGCGCATTTTCATGCGTTCGTCAACCTTTTTTAGAAAGTTTTTTTGAAACTTTTCGAAAAAGCATACTCCTCTTTGGCTCCCCTTTTTAGGGGAGCTGGCTGCGAAAGCAGACTGAGAGGTTTAGCCCTTGACGGCCAGATTGACCAGACGGCCCTTGACGTAGATTTCCTTGACCACGGTCTTGCCGGACAGAGCCTCGGCGACAGCCGGGTCAGCCTTTGCGGCGGCGATGGCGTCCTCAGAGGTGATGTCTGCGGCCACCTTCAGACGGGCCTTGACCTTGCCGTTGACCTGTACTGCGATCTCAACCGTGCTCTCAACGCACTTGGCCTCCTCGTACTTGGGCCAGGGGTAGTAGGCCAGCTGCTCGTCGTGGCTGTGGCCCAGCTTCTCCCACAGCTCCTCGGTCATGTGGGGAGCGAACGGGTTCAGCAGCTGGACGACGGTCTCGAACTCGGCCCTGGTAGCGCCGCCGTTGTCGTACAGGGCGTTGACCAGAGTCATGAGCTGTGCAATGGCGGTGTTCATCTTCAGGCCCTCGATGTCAGCGCCCACCTTCTTGATGGTCTGGTGCAGCAGAGTCTCCAGCTGGGGACGATAGCCCTCGCCCTCCACCAACTTGTCGGACAGAGCCCACACGCGGTCGAGGAAGCGGTTGCAGCCGGCGATGGCAGAGGTCTGCCAAGGTGCGGCCTGCTCGAAGTCACCCATGAACATCTCGTACAGACGCATGGTGTCAGCACCGTACTGGTCCACGACCTCGTCAGGGTTGATGACATTGCCCAGAGATTTGGACATCTTGACGATGGGGTGGCGGGCCATCTCACCGTACTTCTCTTCCAGAGCCTTCTCGGCGGCCTTCTGGCTGCCGTACTCCTTCAGCAGCTTCTCCTGCTCCTCAGCGGGCAGGTTGACGAAGCTGTGGGGGTTCAGGCCCAGGATCATGCCGTGGGCGGTGCGCTTCTGATAAGGCTCTGCGGTGGGCACGACGCCGATGTCGTACAGGAACTTATGCCAGAAACGGCTGTAGAGCAGATGCAGGGTGGTATGCTCCATGCCGCCGTTGTACCAGTCCACCGGAGACCAGTATTCCAGCGCCTCTTTGGAAGCGAGGGCATCCTTGCAGTGGGGGTCCATATAGCGCAGGAAGTACCAGGAAGAACCGGCCCACTGAGGCATGGTGTCGGTCTCGCGGGTCGCGGGGCCGCCGCAGCAGGGGCAGGTGGTCTTGACCCAGTCGGTGTGGCGGGCCAGCGGAGACTCACCGTCGGGACCCGGCTCAAAGTCGGTGATGTCGGGCAGGGTCAGAGGCAGGCTGCTCTCGGGCAGGGGCTGCCAGCCGCACTTCTCGCACTTGACCATGGGGATAGGCTCGCCCCAGTAGCGCTGACGGCTGAACACCCAGTCGCGGAGCTTGTAGTTGACCTTATCCCGGCCCTTGCCGTTGGCTTCCAGCCACTCGATCATCTTTTTCTTGGCGTCGGTGACAGACAGGCCGTCGAGGAAGCCGGAGTTGACCAGCGTACCGGTGGCCACATCGGTGAAAGCAGCCTCGTCGAGGTTGGAGGGGGTGCTGCCCTTGACGACCTCGATGATGGGCAGGCCAAACTTTTTGGCGAACTCCCAGTCGCGGGTATCGTGGGCAGGCACGGCCATGATGGCACCGGTGCCGTAGGTAGCCAGAACGTAGTCGGAGATGAAGATGGGGATCTCCTTGTCGTTGACGGGGTTGATGCCCATGACGCCTTCCAGCTGGACGCCGGTCTTTTCCTTGTTCAGCTCGCTGCGCTCGAAGTCGCTCTTGCGGGCAGCCTCGGCCTGATAAGCCTTGACGGCGTCGGCATTCTTGATGATGCCCTTTTCCAGCCACCCCTTGAGCATGGCGTGCTCGGGAGAGACGACCATGTAGGTAGCGCCGAACAGGGTGTCGCAGCGGGTGGTGTAGACGGTCAGGGTGTCGCCGGCGGTGGTGCCGAAGTTGACCTCTGCGCCGTGGCTGCGGCCGATCCAGTTCTTCTGCTGGGTGGCAACGCGCTCGATGTAATCCAGCCCGTCCAGACCGTCGATGAGCTTGTCCGCGTAGGCGGTGATCTTCAGCATCCACTGGCTCTTGACGCGGTGGACGACCTCGCTGCCGCAGCGCTCGCAGACGCCGTTGACGACTTCCTCGTTTGCCAGCACGCACTTGCAGCCGGTACACCAGTTGACGTTCATTTCCTTCTTGTAGGCGAGGCCCTTCTTGTACAGCTGCAGGAAGATCCACTGGGTCCACTTATAATACTTGGGGTCGGTGGTGTTGATCTCACGATCCCAGTCGAAGGAGAAGCCCAGTGCCTTGAGCTGCTCCCGGAAGTGGTCAACATTCTTCTTGGTGACGATGGCCGGATGGATGTGGTTCTTCATGGCGAAGTTCTCGGTGGGCAGACCGAAAGCGTCCCAGCCCATCGGGTAGAGCACGTTATAACCGTTCTGGCGGCGCTTGCGGCTCACGACATCCAGCGCAGTGTAGCTGCGGGGATGGCCGACATGCAGGCCCGCGCCCGAGGGATACGGGAACTCCACCAGTGCATAGAACTTGGGCTTCTTGTGGTCGATCTCAACGTGGAAGGTCTTTTCGTCCTCCCACACCTTCTGCCACTTGGCCTCCACGGCCTTGTAATCATACTTCATTCTTGTAATCAGCTCCAGACTTTTTCTAAAACAATACCAATGATATATGACAAACTCAGCAATGCGGTGGATAACCTCTCAGTCTCGCTTCGCTCGACAGCTCCCCTATCGAGGGGAGCCTCTGGCGAAGAGATTAAGTTTACCGAAATGCCAAAGCCTCCCCTCGTTAGGGGAGGTGGCACGGCGTCAGCCGTGACGGAGAGGTTATCTCCACATCCGAGCTGTTTTCTTACAGACTGTTATCCGGGGTCAGGTACTCCGAGATGTCGATGGGCTCACCGTCGGCCCACAGGTGCTCCAAATCGTAGTAGGTGCGGGTGTTGGGGACGAAGACGTGGACGATGACGCTGGAATAGTCCAGCAGCACCCAGTTCTTGGAGTCAAAACCCTCCGTGGTGTGGGGCTCGATGCCGCTCTGGGAAAGCTCATACTCCACCTCGTCGGCCAGAGAGCCCACCTGCGTGGTAGAGGTACCGGAGGCGATGACGAAGTAGTCGGTGAGGACGGTCAGGCTGTCCACCTTGAGCACCCGCACGTCCTGAGCCTTCTTCTTGTCGAGGATCTTTGCGATCTCAATGGCAAGGGTCTTGCTGTCGATGTTCTTATCCATAGATTTTTCTCCTTATCATTGTCCGGCCGGCTGACCGTCGGTGGTGGTAGCGCCCGCCACGTCGGTGTCGCCGCTGAGGATGGCGTCGTCCGACTCCTTATCCAGCTGGCCCACGAACTGGACGTTGGCGCTGGTGGAGGCGGTGCCGTGGGGCCAGTCGTTGGTCACGAGGTTCAGCTCGCTGGCGCTCACCGGGCCGGTATAGTTGCGGAAATAGGTGTTGAGCAGCTCTGCGATGGAGCCGGCGTCCGGCACCACGCAGGAGTAGCCGTCAAAGGTATCGGTCACGCCCACGTTCGGCACACCCATGAAGACGGGGGTCTGTGCCAGCATGATGTTGGCGCTGTCGATGCGGGTGAAGGACACCAGCATCTTTGCGATGGTGGTCAGATCCATATCCGTGTGGATATAGTTGTTGAAGATGAGGGGCAGCTGGTTGAGCACATCGGTGATGCCCATGCTGCGCACCCGCTTGAACAGACCGGCATAGAAGTAGCGCTGCATGTTCAGGCGGTCGATGTCGGAGTTGGAGTAGCCCTGACCGTGGCGGCAGCGGACAAAGAACTCCGCCGATGCGCCGTCCAGATTGCGGTAGCCCTGCTTGAGGGCGCTGCCCGCAAAGGACATATCGTGGGGGATATAGACTTCGATGCCGCCGAAGTTGTCCACCATCTCCACCAGAGCCTGCATATCCACCGTCACGTAGTAATCGATGGGCAGCTTATACTGGTCGTAGATGACCTCCGCCAGGGCGGCAACGCTGCCGCCGTTGGAGAGGGCCACGGAGTTTATCTGGTAGTTGGTGGCGGCGTAGGTCTTGCCGTTGGAGAGGGCCACCTTGCGGCCCTTGGTGGCCACAAGGCTGTTGCGGGGGATCTGGAGCATCCGCAGCGCGCCGCCCTTGATGTCGAACTGGCAGTAGAGGATCATGTCCGTCATGCCGTCGTTGGAGGTGGGGTCGTTGGAGTAGTTGCGGCCTTCTTCATAGTCGATGCCACAGACGAGGATGTTGACCACATCGCCCTTGTACTCCTCGAGGGTCTGTATCTCCTCGGTGATGGAGGGGGCGTCCTCCTCCGGACGGAGGTTCTCTTCCACCCTGCCCACCATGCCGACGGCATACACCACCACGCCCGAGATGACGGCCAGCACCGCCAGCGTCACAGCCAGCGGGAGCCAGAGCGGGGTCTTTTTCTTCTTTTTGCGGCGGCGGGGAGGCTCATTGCCGCCCGCAGGGGTCGAACGGCGGGGCGGCTTTGCGCCGCCGCTGCCGCCCGCGCGGCGGGGAGGCTCTGCGGGGGCGGGCTTTTCCTCTGCAAAGAAGTCCGGCTGGGCAGGCTGCACGGGCCGGGATGCAGGAGCCTTTTCGGCCCGCCGATCCGTCGGGCGGTTGAGTGAACGGTCTGTCTTGATATGACGCGGAGTCTGACTCATTCCATCTTATTCCTTCCAAGCGTTTTGGGGAGTCGGCTGTTGGCCGAAAAACTCCTGTTCAGGGTTTTGTACTCTTTAGTATACCATTCTTCCCCACGATTCGCAATCAGCATTCTTTCTTCTGATGGGCCAGGATGTCTTCATAGGCGGCAGCGGACTGGAGGTCCAGCGGCTTGCCCTGGGAGAGGACGAAATCGTTGGTCTGTTTCAGCGCAGCCAGCATGGCGGCGTCGAGGTCTTTCATTTCCAGCTTCCGCAGCTTGCCAACGCCCGGCCAGTCCCGCTCTTTGCTGGTCATGTCGGCCAGGTAGACCACCTTGTCCAGCTTCGACATCCCGGCCCTGCCTGCCGTGTGGCAGGCGATGGCGGAAAGGATGGCCTCATCCTCCACGCCCCACTGGGTGCGGGCGAGGATGGCCGCACAGATGCCGTGCCAGACGGAGGCAGGCCGCTCTTCCCCGCCCTCGGCGTACTGGGGATACTGCCGCATCAGTTCTCGCATCTCGTCCTTGGAGATCTCCTTGGCCGAATCGTGGAGCAGGGCGGCCAGCGCAGCCTTGTCCTCATCGACGCCGTAGCGCTTCGCCAGCCTGACGGCCATTTTTTTCACGTTCAGGGTGTGCTCATAGCGCTTGTCACTCAGCCGGCTGCGCACAAGCTCTTTTGCCTGTTTCTGATTCATTTGTGACTTCGTCTCCTTTGGTGTACAGCCCCTCGCGCCGGATGACCCGGCGCACCGAGGCCGGAAGCTCGTTTTCACATTCCTCACCGGCGGCGAGGCGGGTGCGGAGGACGCTGGACGCCATGGGCAGAGCCTCCACCGGCGCGAACAGGATGCGCGCACCGGAAGCGTCCAGCTGCCGGGCCTTGGCGTGGAGAGCCGGGTCGTCGCCGATATTCCGGCTCGTGACCACCAGATGGGCCAGACGAAGGATGTCCTCCCAGCGGTGCCACCCGTCGAAGCTCAGCAGCATATCACTGCCGATGGCGAGGTACAGCTCATCGCCGGGATTCTCCCGGGCCAGCTTTTCCAGCGTGAGGACGCTGTAATTCTTCCGGCCCTGCTCCGCCTGCTCCACCTCCCAGCCGCTGACCTCGAGGCCGAAGCCCATCTCCCGGGCCAGCTCCGCAAAGCAGCCGCACATCTCCACCCGGAGCGGGCCGGGGGCGGATGTCCCCTGCTTGAAGGGGGAGACGCCCGCGGGCATGACCACCACGCGGTCCGGGCAGACCCGGGCAGCGGCGGCGCGGAGGTTGTTCAGGTGGCCGTAGTGGGGCGGGTCGAAGGAGCCGCCGTAAAGCAGGATACGCATTACTTCAGCAGGTCGGCGTAGGCGCTGTCCTTCTTTTTCTGGAGGTAGAGCACGAACTTGGAGCCGATGACCTGCACGCAGTCGGCGCCGGTGGCCTCGGCCAGCTTGACAGAAGCCTCGCGGGCGTTGTACATGCTGCTCTCAAGCACCTTGAGCTTGATGAGCTCCCGGGCGTCGAGGCAGTCCTTCACACCCTGGATCATGGTCTCGTCGATCTCACCCTTGCCCACGATAAAAACGGGGTCCATGGTGTTTGCCTTGCCGCGCAGAATGGCGCGCTGTTTGCTCGTCAGCATAATAGTTTCTCCTTTAATTTGCAGCTTATTTCTGTTTTCTATTAAGTTTTCTCTTCGTACAACCTCTCAGTCTGCTTCGCAGACAGCTCCCCTAGTAGGGGAGCCTCTGGCGAAGAGGCGAAGCTTCACGCAATGCCAAGGCCTCCCCTCGGTAGGGGAGGTGGCATTGCGAAGCAATGACGGAGAGGTTAATTTTCCGCCAAAAACTCCGGCAGCTCCTTCTCCATCTCAGCCAGCGCATTTCCGCGGTGGCTGATGGCGTCCTTCTCGTCGGGAGTCAGCTGGGCATAGCTGCGGCCCTCCGAGTTGGGGCGCTTATCGGTCTTGCCCACACCGCACTCGTCGGGGATGAAGAGCGGGTCGTAGCCGAAGCCGTAGTCCCCGGCCAGCCGCTCAAAGGCGACGCGGCCCGGGCATTCGCCCCGGCAGGTGAGGTGCTGGCCGGTGGGCAGGATGAAGCAGACCGCCGCCACGAACTTCGCGCCGCGCTGCCCCGCCGGGACGTCCTTCATGTTCTCGAGGAGCTTGTCGTTGTTGGCCTCGTCGTCGCCGTGGTGGCCGCAGTAGCGGGCGCTGTAGACGCCGGGAGCGCCGTCCAGCGCGTCCACGCAGAGGCCGGAATCGTCGGCGATGGTGGGCAGGCCGCTGGCCTTGCAGATGGTCTCGGCCTTGATGAGGGCATTGGCCTCAAAGGTAGTGCCGGTCTCGTCCGGCTCGATGGTGATGCCAAGCTCCTTCTGGCTGACCACTTCGTGGCCCTGAGCCTCGAGGATGCGCCGCAGCTCGCGGAGCTTTCCGGCGTTGCCGGTGGCTGCACAAATCTTCATAAGATCGCTCCTTAATGCTTCCATCCCGTGCGGGGGATGAGCTCTTCCACAAAGCCCTCCGGGGTGAAGGGGATGAGGTCGTCGATGCCCTCGCCCACGCCGATGAACCGCACCGGCAGACCGAGGCGCTGCTTGACGGCCACCACGCAGCCGCCCTTGGCCGTGCCGTCGAGCTTGGTCAGGATGATGCCGGTGGCGTCAGCAGCCTTGCAGAATTCCTTCGCCTGGCTGATGGCGTTCTGGCCCGTGATGGCGTCCAGCACCAGCAGGGTCTCGAGGCTGGCTTCGGGAGCGGCCTTCCTGACGCTGCGGCTGATCTTGGACAGCTCGCTCATCAGGTTCGACTTGTTGTGGAGACGTCCGGCCGTATCGGCGATGACCATGTCATAGCCCCGGGCGGTGGCAGACTTCACGGTGTCGAAGATGACGGCGGCGGGGTCTGCGCCCTCGCCGGCCTTGACGATCGGCACACCGGCGCGGCCCGCCCAGATCTCCAGCTGCTCGCTGGCAGCGGCGCGGAAGGTGTCGCCTGCGGCCAGCATGACCTTTTTGCCCTGACGGGTGTAGTAGTCGGCCAGCTTTGCGATGCTGGTGGTCTTGCCCACGCCGTTGACGCCGATGACGAGGATGACGGCGGGATGGCCGTCCAGCGCCATTTCAGCTTCCGGGCGCATCTCGTCGGCGATGATGTCGCGCAGAGCGTCAGCCGCCTGTTCGCCGGTCTTGAGGCCCTTTTCCTGCACGCGGTCGCGGAGGGCGTCCACCAGCTTCATGGCGACGTCGCCGCCCACGTCGGCGAGGATGAGCTGTTCTTCCAGCTCATCGTACAGATCGTCGTCGATCTTGCTGCCGGTGAGGGTGTTCAGGATGTTGCCCCAAAAGCCCGTGCGGGTCTTTTCGAGGCCGTCTTTCATTTTGTCCTTTTCTTTTTTGCCAAATCCAAAGAGTCCCATGGGTTCTCTCCTTTTTCAGGTTTTATGCTCTTTTTTAGCTTATCCTTCGTACAACCTCTCAGTCGGGCTTGCGCCCGCCAGCTCCCCTGGTAGGGGAGCCTCTGGCGAAAAGGGAAAGTTCCCGGTTTTGCCAAGGCCTCCCCTCGTTAGGAGCAACAACGACGACCGCCGCCAGTGGCGGAAACAGGGAGTCGCTGTTGGGGCCGCGGCCAGCAAGGCGCAAGCAAAGCGCTGCGGATGCTGGGTGCCGCAACCCGGGCAGTGGCATCGCGCAGCGATGACGGAGAGGTTCAGCTCCGTCTTATTATACCTACGAAACCAGTTCCGCGTCAACCTGTTCCAAATCGAGTTTGAGCAGTTTGGAGACGCCGTCCTCCTGCATGGTGACGCCGTAGAGGACGTTGGCGGCCTCCATGGTGCCGCGGCGGTGGGTGATGACGATGAACTGGGTCTTGTCGCTCACCCGGCGCAGGTACTGCGCGAAGCGGACGACGTTGGCGTCATCCAGCGCGGCCTCGATCTCGTCGAGGATGCAGAAGGGCGCGGGGTTGACGGCGAGGATGGCGAAATAGATGCTGATGGCCACCAGCGCCTGCTCGCCGCCGGACAGGGCTTCCAGGTTCTTGATGACCTTGCCCGGCGGGGCCACCCGGATGCCGATGCCGCAGGAGAGCACGTCGCTTTCATCTTCCAGCACAAGGCTGGCCTCGCCGCCGCCGAACAACTCGGTAAAGACACGGCCAAAGTTCTCGTTGATGGCCCGGAAGCTGTCGGTGAAGATGTCTTTCATCTGGCCCGACAGGCTGGTGATCATCCTGGTCAGCTCGTTCCTGCTGCCCTCGACGTCCTCCACCTGAGCGCGGAGGGTGTCGTAGCGGGCCTTGACCTCCTGATACTCCTCGATGGCGCTGACATTGACGTTGCCCAGAGCGCGTATCTTTCCCCGCAGGTCGGCCACCTGCGCCCGGAGGACGTTCACGTTCTCGAACTCCACGCAGAGCTCTTCGGCCTGAGAGAGGGTCAGCTGATACTCGTCCCAGAGCTTCGCGGCCATCTGGTCGTATTCGCCCTCGGCGGCGGCTTTCCGCTCCGCCAGACGGGCCATCTCGCGGCCCATCTCTTCCCGCTCATCGGCGGCGGCGCGGCCTTTTGCAAGTGCCTCCGTCTCGTCCTTCTGGCAGAGCAGGCGCTTCTCGGTGGCCTCGCGTATCTCGGCCTCTTTTGCCGCGATGAGCGCGGTGCTGTCGGTCTTGGCCCGGCGGATGGCCTCTATCTCTTCCTGACAGGCCCCGCTGCGGGCGGCGAGGGCCGTGAGGCTCTCTTCCAGCACGGCGCGGCGGCTCTCGGCGTCTCTGGCCTGTTTTTCCAGCGCTTCGATCTGGCTGCGGGCCAGCTCGGCGTCCTTCTGACGGGCCAGCTGCTCCATCCGCTTGGCGCTCAGACGCTCGGCGAGGCTCCGCTGCTGTGCAAGGAAGGCGTCGTCGCCCTCGGCAATGCGTTCCAGCTCGGCCGTCCGCGTCTCGATGTCGGCGGCAAGGGCTTCTTCCTGCTTTGCGGCGTCTTCGGCACGGGCGCGGGCGGCGTCCAACTGGGCTTTCCGCCGCTCCATCTCATCCTGACGCCCGGCGAGCGCTGCTTCCGACTGCTCCACAGCCGCCTCGAGGCGTTTCTGTTCGGCCTCGGCGCGGATGCGGTCATTGGCCGCCGTAATGATCTCGCTCTCGGTGGCGGTCAGCTCTGCGGCCAGCGCATCCACCTGCGTTTTCAGCTCGTCGGTGCGGTCCTGCGCCGCGAGGCAGTCCTTCTGGAGCCTGGCGGTCCTGACGCGCAGCTCTTCCATCTCCTGCTTGCGGGTGAACAGGCCCGCCGACCGCTGGACGCTGCCGCCGGTGAAGCTGCCGCCCGCGTTGATGACCTGACCGTCCAGCGTGACCACCTTGTTGTGGTAGCCCAGCTCCCGGGCCACACGGGAGGCTTCGTTGATATCGTCCACCACCACGATGCGGCCCAGCAGATTCGACACGATGTTCGCATAGCGGGGGTCGGCCTTGACGAGGCTGGACGCCAGCCGGGCCGAACCGGAGAGACTCCCCCGGAAAAAGCCGGGCTGAACGGTGTCCAGCGGCAGAAAGGTGGCGCGGCCCGCGTTCTCGCTGCGGAGCAGGGCGATGCCGGCCTTGGCGGCGGCTTCGTTCTCCACCACGATGTTCTGCAGCGCACCGCCCAATGCCGTTTCGATGGCGACTTCCCGCCCCGGCTCGACGCTCAAGATCGACGACACCGGCCCGATGATGCCCCGCAGGCGGCGGGCCGACGCGGCCCGCATGACCGTCTTGACCGAGTTCTGGTAGCCGTCCATGTTCTTTTCCAGCTCTTTCAGCACGCCGAGGCGCTGACGGGCGGCGTCCAGTTCACGGCCAAGCTTCTGCTCGGCGGCATCGGCCTCATTGAGGGCGGTGCGACGGCCTTTCAGCTTGAGCTCCACGCCGGCCTTCACATTTGCCAGCTGCTTTTCGTTCTCGGCCAGCATCTTCCGGTACTCGATGGTATCGGCAAGGTCCTGCTTTGCCTCGTCCCGCTGGGCCTCGAGGGCCTCAGTGTTCTCAGCGAGGGTGGGCAGCTGCTCCTGCGCGGCCTGGGCGGCGGCTTCGGCGGCGGCTTTCGCCACCTGTGCCTCGGTACGCTTCGCCGTCAGGTCGGCCACCTCAGCCCGCAGGATGTCCCGGCGGGCGCCGCTGGCGTTGTTCTCGCTGGTCAGACGCAGCAGTTCCGCGTCCAGCTCGGCCAGCTCTGCGGCCAGCTTCTCCCCTGCCGCTGCCATGGACCGGGCCACGGCGCGGTGGCGTTCCAGCGCGGCGGCAGCCTCGGTGCTGTCCTGCTCGCCTGTGGCGATGTCCTCCCGCAGTGCGGCAGCGCTCTCCTCGTTGCGGGCGATGTCGTTTTCCAGCACGGCGATTCGGCTGTCGCTGCCGGAAAGCTCTTCTGTGATGCTGCGAATATCCCCATTCAGGCGCTCGACGGCAATGGTCAGCTGCTGTGCCTGCATACGGATCTTCTCAGCCTCGGCCTCGGCGGCTCTGGCCTCCCGGTCAAACCGCTCATACTCGGCCTGAGCGGTCTCATAGTCCCGCACCTGACGGCGGACGGCCTCCCGGGCGCGGTGGACGCCGTCGGTCCAGAGAGTGACTTCCAGCGTCTTCCGCCGGGCGCTGAGCTCGAGAAAGCGCTGGGCCTTCTCGCTCTCTTTTTCCAGCGGGCCGACCCGGGCTTCCAGCTCGTCAAGGATGTCCCGCAGACGCTCGAGGTTCTCTGCCGCCGCGGCCAGACGCCGCTCCGCCTCGTTTTTGCGGTAGCGGTATTTGGCAATGCCGCAGGCTTCCTCGAAAATTTCGCGGCGCTCGCTGCTTTTTGCGGCGACGATCTCCGCGATGCGGCCCTGTCCGATGACGGAGTAGCCGTCCCGGCCGATGCCGGTGTCCAACAGCAGCTCGTAGATGTCCTTGAGGCGGCAGAGCTGGCCGTTGATGGTGTACTCGCTCTCGCCGGAGCGGTAGTATTTGCGGCCGATGACGGCTTCGTCGGCGTCGATGTCCAGCGTGTGGGCGCTGTTGTCCAGCGTCAGGCGCACCATGGCAAAGCCCATGGCTCCCCGGCGGCGGGTGCCGCCGAAGATGACGTCCTCCATCTTTCCGGCAGCGCGAAGCTGGCGGGAGCTGGTCTCGCCCAGCACCCACCGCACCGCGTCTGAGAGGTTCGATTTGCCCGAGCCGTTGGGGCCGACGACGCCGGTGACGCCCTCGTCGAAGCGTATCCTGACCTTATCGGGGAAACTCTTGAAACCTTGAATTTCCAGTTCCTTGAACACCATGTTACTTTTCCTTGATGACGCCCAACAGCTTCAGGGCCTCGCGGGCGGCATGCTGCTCCGCCATTTTCTTGCTGCGGCCCTCGCCCCGGGCCACGCAGTCCGAGTTGAACCGGACGGCCACCACAAAGTGCTTGTTGTGGTCGGGGCCGGTCTCCTGCTCCACCACATAGCTCAGCTTCTCTTCGGGGTTCTGCTGGACGATCTCCTGCAGGCGGGTCTTGTAGTCGGCCTCGGCGTACTTGCCCTCGGTGATAAAGGGCAGGATGAAGTTCTTTGCCACCTCCATGCCGCCATCGAGGTAGAGGGCGGCGATGAGGGCTTCAAAGGCGTCCGACACGACGCTGGGGCGGGTGCGGCCACCGCAGTGCTCTTCGCCCCGGCCCAGACGCAGGTAATCGCCGAGATTGATCTCCTGAGCGAACTGGAACAGTGCGCCCTCGCTGACGAGGCTGGAGCGGATGCGGGTCAGATCGCCCTCGGGGCGGTCGGCATAGGCGTGGAACAGATAGTCCGCCGAGACGATCTGCAGCACGCTGTCGCCCAGAAACTCAAGCCGCTCGTTGTGTTTGACGGGCGGGCGGGTCTCGTTGGCGTAGCTGGTGTGGGTGAGCGCCGTTTCCAGCAGCTCCGGGTGCTTGAACTTGTAACCAATAATTGTTTCCAACTGATGGCTCATGTTTTTTTACTCCCTTTTGCGATGTTATTCCTTGGTGGTGTTCAATTCATCCAGTGCGCTCTGCATGGTGCCGCACAGATCGTTCTCCACGCAAATTTTAGCCTGACGGATGGCATTCTTTATGCCCTTGGCCTTGGAGGAGCCGTGAGCCTTGATGACCGGCTGCTTTGCGCCCAGGAAAGGTGCGCCGCCGTACTCCTCGCTGTCCATCTGGTGCTTGAGGTCAGACACGCTTTCCTTCAGCAGCAGATAGGCCAGCTTGCCGCCCAGGTTCTTGAGGAACATTCCCTTCAGCATCCCCAGCAGCATCTTGGCAACGCCCTCGGTGAGCTTGAGAATGACGTTGCCTGTGAAGCCGTCGCAGACGACCACGTCCACATCGCCGTTCGGTACGTCACGGGGCTCGATGTTGCCCACGAAGCGGATGCCCGGAATGGTCTTGAGCAGCTGATGGGCTTCTTTGAGCATCGGGGTACCCTTGCTCTCCTCTGCGCCGTTGTTGGCCAGCGCCACGCTGGGGGAGGTGCGGCCCTCCACCTTGTTCACGTAGCAGCTGCCCATGACAGCGAAAGCGGCCAGCATCTCGGGGCGGCACTCGACATTCGCGCCGCAGTCCAGCAGCAGATACGCCTTGTTCTTGGCCGGCACCATGGTGGCCAGCGCCGGGCGCTTGATGCCCCGCAGGGTGCGGACGATGAGGCTTGCGCCCACATGGAGCGCGCCGGTGCTGCCGGCGGAAACGAAGGCGTCGCCTTTGCCCTCTTTGAGCATATTCAGGCCCACGACGATGGAGGAATCCTTCTTCGTGCGGATGGCCCTGGCCGGCTCGTCGCACATCTCAATGACCTCAGTGCAGTTCACCAGCTCGATGCCGTCCAGAGAGATATTATTGTCGGCGGCGGTCTTGCGGACAAGGGCCTCGTCGCCCACGCCGATGAGCTGGACGCCGTATTCCTTCACGGCAGCAGCCGCGCCTTCCAGCACGGCCAGGGGGGCGTTGTCGCCACCCATCATATCTACGATGATCTTCATAGGTTTTTCTCCCTTCTTGGGGGACAACCTCTCCGTCATGCCGCAGGCGTGACGGAGAGGTTGTCCATCTTACAGAGAATTTTCATCCAGCCACTGCTGGAAGCTGGCCACAGCCCGTTCGGCCACAGCCATGTAACGCAGGCGCTTGTCGCGGGGACGCTGGTCCTCCGGCAGCGGGGGCAGGATGCCCATGTTCGCGCCCATGGGCTGGAAGTGTTTGTTCTCGGTGGTGAGATACTGGATGAGCGCACCGCACATGGTGTCGATGGGCGGTGCGGGCAGCTCTTTGCCCTCGAGACGGGCGTAAATGTTCCGCGCTGCCAGCAGGCCGCAGGCCGCGCTCTCCATATAGCCCTCGAAGCCGGTGATCTGGCCTGCAAAGAAGACGTTGGGATGCTCCTTGAGGCAGAGCCCTGCGCTCAGCACCCGGGGTGCGTCGAGGAAGGTGTTGCGGTGCATGACGCCGTACCGGACGAACTCGGCGTTCTCGAGGCCGGGTATCATGCTGAACACCCGCTTCTGCTCGCCCCATTTCAGGTTTGTCTGGAAACCCACGATGTTATACAGGGTCCGCTCCTTATTTTCGGCCCGGAGTTGGACGTTGGCCCAGGGGCGGTGGCCGGTGCGGGGGTCGATGAGGCCCACCGGGCGCAGGGGGCCGAACCGCATGGTGTCGGCACCCCGGGCGGCCATGATCTCGATGGGCATACAGCCCTCGTAGACCGTAACGGTATCCGCTTTTTTGCCGTGGGCATCGGGGTCGGGCTGTGCGCCCTGCTCTGCGCCCGCGTCGAACTCATGGAGCGGGGCTCGCTCCGCCGAGGCCAGCGCGGCGTGGAATGCCTCGTACTCGGCCTTATTGAAGGGGCAGTTGAGGTAGTCGGCCTCGCCCCGGTCGTAACGGGAGGCGGCAAACACCTTTTCATAGTCGAGGCTCTCCGCCGTCACGATGGGGGCCACGGCGTCGTAGAAGTGGAGGCGCTCATCGCCGGTCAGGCGGCCGATCTCGTCCGCCAGCGCACCGTCCGTCAGAGGGCCGGTAGCCACGAGGATGGGCGCGCTCTCGTCGATGTGCTCCACCCGCTCCCGGTGAACGGTGATGTTCGGCTCAGCCTCCACCATCCGGGTGACTTCGGCGCTGAAGGTGTCGCGGTCCACGGCCAGCGCACCACCTGCGGCCACGCGGGCCGCCTCGGCAGCGTTCAGGAGCTGACTGCCCATCCGGCGCATCTCCTCTTTCAGCAGGCCGGAGGCAGAGTCCAGACGCTCGGCTTTCAGGCTGTTGGAGCAGATAAGCTCCGCGAAGCCCTCGCTCTTGTGGGCCGGGGAGAAGTGAGTGGGCTTCTGCTCATAGAGCTCCACCTGCACGCCTTTTCCCGCCAGCCAGAGGGCGGCCTCGCAGCCCGCCAGACCGGCACCTAAAACAGTAACTTTATAGTTGCTCATTTAATATCCCTTTCATCTTACTTCAAGCCCGAGGCAGTCAGCGGAGACTTTCCCGCCCTGCCAAGGGCTCCCCTCGGTAGGGGAGCTGTCTGCGAAGCAGACTGAGAGGTTTACTCCTTATTTAGTCTTTCTTCGGCACCGGCATCTCAAAGTCGCAGCCCTCTTTTGCGCAGTAGAGCTTGGAGCCCTTGCGGAACAGAGTGGAGCCGCACTTCTCGCACTTGACGGCCACCGGCATATCCCAGGTCATGAAGTCGCAGTCGGGGTAGCGCTCACAGCCGTAGTAGATGCGGCCCTTGGCGCTCTTGCGCTCCAGCATACGGCCCTTGCCGCACTTGGGGCAGATGCCGCCGGTATCCTTCACGAGGCGCTTGGTGCCGCGGCACTCGGGGAAGCCGCTGCAGGCCAGGAACTTGCCGTACTTGCCCACCTTGATGACCATGGGACGGCCGCAGAGGTCGCAGACCTCGCTGGACGGCTCGTCCGGCACCTTGACCTTCTTGCCTTCCATGTTCTTCTCGGCCTGCTCGAGGCTGGCTGCAAAGCCCTTGTAGAAGTCGTCCACGGTCTTGTGCCAGTCCGTCTTGCCGCTCTCGACCTTATCGAGGTTCTTTTCCATCTCTGCCGAGAAGTCCACGTCCACGATGTGGGGGAACTGCTCCAGCATCAGGCCGTCCACGGCCCGGCCCAGCAGGGTGGGCTTGAGCTTCTTCTGCTCCCGCTCCACATAGCCGCGGTCGATGATGGTGGTGATGATGGGGGCGTAGGTGGAGGGGCGGCCGATGCCGTTCTCTTCCAGCGCCTTGATGAGGGTGGCTTCGGTGTAGCGGGCGGGGGGCTGGGTGAACTTCTGCTCGCTCTTCAGCTCCCGCAGCTTGAGCACCTGACCCTCCTCGAGGGGAGGAAGGCTGGTCTCCTTCTTTTCCTTCTCGTCGGTGGCCTCTTCGTACAGGGCGGTGAAACCGTCGAAGGTGACCGTGTAGCCGCTGGCCTTGAAACGGTAGCCGCCGGCATAGACGGTGACGGACACGGTGTCCTGCTGGCAGTCCGCCATCTGGCTGGCCATGAAGCGGCTCCAGATCATCCGGTAGAGCTTGGCGGTATCGCCGCTGATGCTCTTGTCCACCTCGTCGGGGGTCAGGCCCGGCACAGAGGGACGGATGGCCTCATGGGCGTCCTGCGCTGCCGTGGCGCTCTTGGTCTTCCAGGTGCGCTTGTAGGGGCAGATATAGCTCTCGCCGTAGGCCCCGGCGATGTACTCTCTGGCAGCTGCCACAGCCTCGTCGGAGATGCGGAGGCTGTCGGTACGCATATAGGTGATGAGGCCCATGGTGCCGTGGCCGGCGATGTCCACGCCTTCGTACAGCGTCTGGGCAGCCCGCATGGTGCGGGTGGCCGTGAAGCCCAGACGGCGGGATGCCTCCTGCTGCAGGGTACTGGTGATGAAGGCCGGGGTGGGCTGCTTTGCGCGCTTGCCCTTTTTCAGTTCGCCCACGGTGTACTCGGCCCCTTCGAGGCCCTTTTCGATGGCGCGGGCCTCGGCCTCAGAGTGCGGCAGGAGCTTTTTTCCCTTGTCGTCGGAGGCCAGACGGGCCGTAAAGCTCTTCCGGCCCACACCCAGAGTAGCGTCCACGTTCCAGTATTCCTCGGGCTTGAAGGCTTCGATCTCCTTCTCGCGGTCGTCGATGATGCGGACGGCTACGCTCTGGACGCGGCCCGCCGACAGGCCGCGTCGGACTTTCCGCCACAGGAAGGGGCTCAGCTTATAGCCCACCAGACGGTCCAGCACACGGCGGGCCTGCTGGGCGTTGAAGAGGTCTTCGTTGATGGCGCGGGGGTGGGCCATACCCTCCTTCACGCCCTTCTTGGTGATCTCATCGAAGGTCACGCGGTTGGGCTCGTGGGGGTCGAGACCCAGGATGTTGGCCAAATGCCAGCTGATGGCTTCGCCTTCACGGTCCGGGTCGGTCGCCAGCAGCACACCGTCGGAGTGTTTGGCCTTGCTCTTCAGCTCTTTGATGAGCTTTTCCTTGCCTTTGATGCTGATGTATTGCGGCGCATAGTCATGCTCGATGTCGATGCCCAGCTGGGAGGCGGGCAGATCGCGGATGTGGCCCATGCTGGCCGTAACTTCGTAGTCTTTGCCCAGATATTTGCCGATGGTCTTCGCCTTGGCAGGCGACTCCACGATGACGAGTTTTGCCATTACGTTCTTCTCCTATATATAAATCCTCATCAGCCGCTGCTGCTCGGGCAGGCCCGCCTTCGTACAACCTCTCAGTCTGCTTCGCAGACAGCTCCCCTAGTAGGGGAGCCTCTGGCGAAGAGGCGAGGCTTTCCGATATGCCAAGGCCTCCCCTCCGTAGGGGAGGTGGCATCGCGCAGCGATGACGGAGAGGTTATTCCTCTTTAACTTGCGCTTCCTCCGCGCAGAATATACCGTTTGCCCGGCAGACAGCTCACCCGGCCCGCAAGCTCGAGCTTCATCAGGACGCCCAGCAGCGCCGCCGTGGGCAGGCCGCTCTTGACGCCCAGCTCCTCCACGCCCTGCGCCTTTGCGCCGAGACAGGAGAGCACCAGTCGCTCATTTTCACTCAGGGGCCGGGGCGTCTCCCGGGGTGCCGGGGCCGGTCTTGCGGTCTGCAGTCCCAGTGTACCAAATAAATCCGCCGCTGTACAGACCGCTTTTGCGCGTCCGTCCCGCAGAAGGGCATTCGTCCCCGCCGAGGCGGGCGAAAAAATGCTGCCCGGCACGGCGAACACCGGCTTACCGTACCGCTCTGCGTGGCCCACGGTGGACATGGTGCCGCTCTTTTCCTTGGCCTCCACCACCACCAGCGCCCCGGAGAGGGCCGCGATGAGGCGGTTGCGCTGCAAAAATCCCACGGCACCCACCGGCTCACTTTCGGGCGGGTACTCGCTGATGACGCAGCCCCGCCTCTCGATGGCCCGGCGGAGTTCCCGGTTGGCGGCGGGGTAGGTCCGGTCGATGGGGACGCCCATCACCGCGATGGTGGGGCAGTTTTCCCCTACCGCCGCCCGGTGTCCGGCACTGTCCAGTCCGTCGGCCAGACCGCTCACGATGACGGCCCCCACCCGGGCGAGGCCCCGCCCAATATTTTCTGCGGCCCGCAGACCGTATTCGGTGGGCTTCCGGGTCCCCACCATTCCCACGGCGGCAGGCTCATTGAGCCAGTGGGGGTCGCCGGTGCAGTAGAGCACCAGCGGCATATCGGAGATGCGGGAGAAGGCCAGCGGATAGTCCGGGTCGTCATAGGGCAGGATGCGGATGCGCCGGGCCGCGCACCGCCGCGCAAAGGCCCGGTAGTGCTCGGGTGTGTTATCCGGCAGGCAGGCGCGCTGGACGGCGGCAGGTCCGGCAGCGGCGGCAAAGGCGTCGGTGTCCCGGGCCTCCCATGCCTCCTGCGCCCCGCCGAAGGCGTCCAGCACGGCTCCGGCCCGCTGACTGCCCGCGCCCAGCGTCCCCGCCAGCCAGAGCCAGCACAGGAGCGGGTCGGGGGCCGGGTCGGGCGGGAAAAGGCTCAGCTGCCCCTCCCCGGCCCGCGTCACAGGCTCTCCTCCCGGAAATGCCAGAGCAGGATGCTGCCCGCGATGCCGGCGTTCAGGCTCTCGACCCGGTCGGTCATTGGGATGCGGACAGTGCCGGTGCAGGCGGCGATGGTCTCATCGGTGAGGCCCTGACCCTCGCTGCCGATGACGACGCAGACGCCGTCCGGGCAGCTGGACGCCGCCGCACTCAGGGGCTGGGACTGGTAGAGGGCGGCGGCAAGGCAGGTGATGCCCTTCTCCCGCAGCAGGGCGATGGCCTCAGGCATCTTCCCCGCCTCGATGACGGGGATGCGCACCGCTGCGCCCATGGAGGCCCGAAGGGTCTTGGGTGCAAAGACGCTGGCGCAGCCGTCGCTGAGCAGCACGCCGTCAAAGCCGAAGGCCGCCGCAGAGCGGAGCAGCGTTCCCACGTTGCCGGGGTCCTGCACCCGTTCGAGGGCGAGGTAGCGCCCGCCGGTCTTCACCTCTTCTAAGGTATGCACCGGGGTGCGGAAGACGCCGAACACGCCCTGATGGGTCCCCACGTCGGCCAGCTTATCGGCCACATGGTCTTCCACAAGGTAGTGTTCGCCCGGCAATTTCGAAAGCTCCTGGCATTTTTCCAGCGCCGACTCGGTGCAGAAGAGGGTCTCCAGCTCTGCGCCCCGGCAAAGCTCGGGGCAGAGCTTCCGCCCCTCGGCCAGAAAGCGGCCCTCGGCCCGGCGGAACGCCCCGCTGGACGCCAGACGGCAGGCGTATTTGACTTTTGCGTTTTCCCGGCTGGTGATCTTCTCCATCCGTCTTTCCTCCAACTACCAAAACATACAAAAAGGACGCCCGCGTATTTGATACGCGCGGGCGTCTTTTTTAAGGTCTATTAGGCGTTCTTCACGGTCTCGACCAGAGCTGCGAAGCTCTTGGGATCGTTGATGGCCATCTCGCTGAGCATCTTGCGGTTCAGCTCGATGCCAGCCTTCTTCAGGCCAGCCATGAAGCTGGAGTAGTTCATGCCCAGAGGACGGACAGCGTTGTTGATGCGGCAGATCCACAGGTTGCGGAACTGGCGCTTCTTCATGCGGCGGCCAGCCAGAGCGTAGTTGCCGCTCTTCATGACCTGCTGCTTAGCCATCTTAAAGTGCTTGCTCTTGCAGCCGTAGAAGCCCTTGGCCAGCTTCAGCATCTTCTTGCGACGTTTGTGAGTCATGGTTGCGCCCTTAATACGTGCCATTTTTTATATCTCCTTTAGTTATCTCAGTAGAATGTGTTTGCCTGCGGCTCGCTCTTAGGCGTAGGGCAGCATGCTCTTGATGGTAGCTGCGTTGGTCTTATCAACGTAGCTGGGCTGACGGTAACCACGGGTCAGCTTGGTGGTCTTCTTGGTCAGGATGTGGCTGCGGAATGCATGGCCGCGCTTGATCTTGCCGTTCTTGGTCAGCTTAAAGCGCTTCTTAGCGCCGGAGTGCGTCTTCAGTTTCATCTTAGCCATTTTAGTATCCTCCTAAAATTAGTCCTTATTGGGTTTCGGGATCAGCAGAATGGACATCGTGCGGCCCTCGAGGACCGGCGGCTTATCCATGCTTGCCTGAGGCAGAGCCTCAGCAAAGCGCTTCAGCACGTCAGCACCGAGTGCGCTGTGCGCCATCTCACGGCCGCGGAAACGGATCGAGGCCTTTACCTTGTGGCCAGCGGCCAGGAACTTGGCCGTCTGGTTCAGCTTGGTGTTGAAGTCGTTGGTGTCAATGTTGAGCGAGAGGCGGGTCTCTTTGACTTCGACCACCTTCTGGTTCTTCTTGGCTTCCTTCTCCTTCTTCTGCTGTTCAAAGCGGTACTTGCCGTAATCCAGCACCTTGCACACAGGCGGGACAGCCTGCGGGGCGATCTTGACCAGATCAAGTCCGGCGTCCTCGGCAGCGCGCATGGCCACCTGAATGCTGACCACGCCCTTCTGCTCGCCGTCGGCTCCGATCAGGCGAACCTCACGGTCACGGATCTGACCGTTGATCTCCAGTTCCTTCGACTTTCCAGCGGTAGCGATAATGAATGCACCTCCAAACAATAGTCCATAGTGTTGCGTTTTTTGGCATAGAAAACGCGGCCGCCCCAGTTTCGGGACAGCCGCGCAAAATTCACTCAAGAGCGCGATTCGGTCTTCAAGACGAATCGGTTCAGGGTATAGCCCGGGGATTCTTACCCCTCAAGGCGAGCGCGGCACAGGCCGTAGCTGCTTTCTTTACTCGAATATTTTACCACACCCCGGGGAGGCTGTCAAGCATTTTTATGCGGGAATTTGAAATTTTATGTTTGCTTTTCCGTTGTACCTTAAAACCTTACCTCTTCGCCAGAGGCTCCCCTACTAGGGGAGCTGTCTGCGAAGCAGACTGAGAGGTTGGACGAAGGACAGCCTGCCCGCAGGCCACCGCCAGATCCAACCTCTCCGTCATCGCTTACGCGATGCCACCTCCCCTATCGAGGGGAGGCCTTGGCATTCCGCAAAGTTTTTTCTTCTTATTATACCTGTATCAATTTTCCTAATTCCAGCGAATATATCCCTTTATAAGTCACCCTCCGGGGGGCGAAGCGCTTCTCAATGGCCTTGGCATAGAGCTCCAGCTGAGCACGGTAGGCGCGGACGAAATCGGCAGGGGTCTTGCGGCGGTCCGTCTTGTAGTCCAGAAGCTCGAGGTGGTCGGGGTAGATGAGGACGATGTCCGCGATGCCCTGCACCAGCACCCCGGCGTCGGCGGCAGGGCCGTCGGGCAGGGCGCGGCCCTGGGCAGCCATGACCTCGGCGGCAGGCAGCGACGTGATAAAAGCCAGCTCCCGCAGCACATCCTCTGCCCCGCAGATGCGGCGGAACGCCTCGCTGCGCACAAAGCGGAGTATCTTATAGACATCCAGCTTCCCGGCAATGGCGGGGGGCGTGAGCTGCGCCGCCGCCTGACGCTCCCGCTCGGCGCGGACGGCATCCAGAACGGCGTCGTCCTCTGCGTCCCGCACAGCGGCCAGCGCCCCGAAGTCGGCGTGCTCGAGGAAGGCATGGAGAGCCGTACCCATCTCGGCGGCGGTGAGACCGTCCTTCGAGAGGAAGCCCGGGCGCTCGAGGGTGGTCTGCTCAGCAGCGTGGACGAGGCTGGTCACGCTGACCTTGGCCGGGATGTCCGCCAGCGCTGCCGCCGGATACCGCCAGCCGAAGCCCTGCCGCAGCGTCTCCACAAGGGCCGGGTCGGCCTCGGGCCGGGGCGGCTCTTCCGCCTCGGCGGGGGCTTCTTCGGGCGGGAGGACATCGGCCTGCACTGTGAGGGCAATGGCGCTCCCGGTGTCCGCAAAGGGCAGCTCGAGGTTCCCCGCCAGACGGCGGAGAGGCCCGCCGTTTGGGTGGACGAGGAGCGCCGCCCGCAGCCAGTCGGCGAAGCTGCCCGCCTGAGCGTTCAGGGTCTCCCCCGCCCCGGCGGCAAGGAAGGCGGCGGCTTTGGCGAAGGGGTTGGACGTCCGGCCAATGCCCAGCGTGACCGTCAAGATCAGCTTATCCTGCGCCCGGGTGAGGGCCACATACAAAAGCCGCATCTGCTCGCTCCGCATCTCGGCGGCATGGACCGTGGAGAGGGCGGTATAGGCCGCCGTCTTATAGGCCCCCTCGCCGCCCTCGGGACGGAGACGGAGGCCCGCGCCGCAGACACGGTGGAGCAGGACAGGCTGGCGGGTGTCGGCGGCGTTGAACTGCCGGGCCGTGTCGGCCACGAACACCACCGGGAACTGCAAGCCCTTGGAGCGGTGGATGGTCATGATGGTGACGCAGCCAGGCCGCGCCCCGCCGGGGGCAGTCTCCTGCCCGGTGGAGCCCGCCAGCGTGGCCGCGTCGATGGCACGGACGAGGGCCGAGATGCCGCCCGCGCCCGCCCCTGCGCAGAAGGAGGCGAAACGCCGCGCGTCCTCCCGGCGGCGCTGGCCGTTCTCCATGGCACCGAGGGCGGCGAGGTAGCCGGTGGAGACAAAAATTTCTTCCAGCAGTTCCTCCACCGGCACGCTCCGGGCCATCCGGCGCAGGGCCGTCAGACGCTGGTAGAACGCCTGCACCCGGCGGGTGAAATCATCCTCCGCCCCGCTCTGGACGGCCTGCAGGACTGCGCCGTAGAGGCTGATGCGGGTGCGCTTATCGGGCGTCTGCGCCCCGGCCCGGAGGCGGACGAGGTCGTCGTCCGTAAAGCCGAACATCGGCCCCAGCATAGCGGCAGCGAGATAGATGTCCTGCGCGGGGTTGTCGATGACCCGCAGCAGGGCGATGAGGGGGCGGATGTGGGGCGCGTCCAGCAGGTTCTCCCTGGCGTCGGCGTAGACCGGGATGCCCCGGGCCGTCAGGGCCTCGGCGTAGGCCGGGAAGTCGCCTCTCGCCGCCAGCAGGACACAGCAGTCCTCGTACTGCACCGGGCGGGTGGTGCCGCCGTCCCGCACCGGCTCGCCGGAAGCCACCATCGCCTCGATGCGGTCAGCGATATATTTTGCGTCCGTCTCGGCGGCATCGTCGGGCAGGAAGTGGGCCTCCACACTGCCCTCGTACACGCCGGGTGCGCCGCAGACGAGGCGCTGTCCGTCGCCGTAGGCCGTGTCGCCCAGAGCGGGCGTCATGAGCTGTTCGAAGATAAAGTTGATGCCTGCCACCACCTGCGGGGCAGAGCGGAAGTTGGCGTCCAGTGCCAGCATGGCGTTTTCGCCGGGCCTGCCGTCTTCGGGCCGGGGGCGGGCCTCGCCGCCGGGCAGGAGGGGCCAGCTCTCCAGCTTTTCCCGGAAGATGCTGGGGTCCGCCTGACGGAAGCGGTAGATGCTCTGCTTTAAGTCGCCCACGAGGAAGAGATCATCCCCTGCCGGGCTGGCCAGACAGCGGTAAAGGGCGTCCTGCAGGGCATTCGTGTCCTGATACTCGTCCACCATGACGGCGGCGTAGCCCTGCCGGATGCCCTGACACAGCTCGGTGGGCTGGCCGTCGGCGTCCCGCAGGAGCCGCAGGGCCAGATGCTCGAAATCGCTGAATTCCAGCAATCTTCTCTCCCGCTTCCGGGCCGCAAAGCGGGCGTCAAAGTCCCGCACGGCGGCAAAGAGGGCGCGGAGGCAGGGTTCGGCGGCTTTCCGGTCAAGCTCGGCTTCGTCGAGGCTGCAACTGATGAGGTCTTCGATTTTCTCAAAGAGCTTTGCGGCCTCGTCGGCCCGGGTCTTGACGGCGTCCTTGTGCTCACCAGTGAGCCGCTTTTTCATATTTTTGAGGCCGGGAGCCTGTTCCATGCCGAGGACGTAGGGCGTCAGCCTGTCGTAGAGGGGCGTCCATTCCCCCGCCCCGGCCAGACGCTCCACCTCGCCCAGCAGGGCGGCGGAGTTTTCCAGCCTCTCGAGGGGTTCGGCGAACTTCTCGTTCACTGCCGCCACGGCCTTTTCCTTGGCGGCGGGGGTCTTTTTGCTGGCCTCGGCGTCGGCCTGCGCAGTCACGAAGTCCTCCCTGCAGTCGTTCAGCGCGGCGCAGAGCAGCTCCTTCGCAGCCCGGGCAGAGCGGGCGGCCTCCTGCATCAGAATATCATGCCAGCAGGTGCGGGCAAAGCCGTTCTCTTCCTGCCACGGGGCCAACATCTCGTCCAGCTTTTTATCGTAGTCCGGCAGGGCGCGGAGGAAGTCATAGACCTGCAAAACAGCCTCCCCCGCCGCCTTGTCGGTGCGGCCCTTGCCGTAGAGGTCGGCAAAGGCGCAGAAGTCCGCATCCTGATAGGCCGCTTCCAGCGTCTCGGAGAGGGCCGCGTTCCGCAGCATCTCCACGCTGCCGGGGTCGGCAGGGGTGAAGTCCGGCGGGATGTCCAGCGCCTGAAAGTGCTTGTGGAGCAGGTCGAGGCAGAAGGCATCGATGGTGCAGATAGGGGCTCTCTGCAAAAGCATCCGCTGGCGGCGGAGAGCCGTGTTGCCCGGCTCTGCCTGACTGCGGCGGAGCAGCGCCTGCCCGATGCGGGCGCGGAGCTCTGCGGCGGCGGCGTTGGTGAAGGTGACGATGAGGAGCCGGTCGGCGTCCACGGGATGTTCCGGGTCGGTGATGAGCCGGACGGCCCGCTCTGTCAGCACGGCGGTCTTGCCGCTGCCGGCGGCGGCGCTCACCAGCAGCGCACCGCCCCGGTCGTCGATGGCGGCACGTTGGGCCGGGGTCCATTTTGTCTCGCTCACTGGTCTTCCTCCTTTTTCTCTTCCGGTTCAAAAGGCTTTGCAGGGGCGTCCAGCGCCCGCTCTCCGATGCCGTCCTCATGGCAGCAGATGAAACCGTAGTCACACCACCGGCAGGGGCTGCGGCCCGTGACCAGCGGCTCGGCGGCGATGCAGCCGCCGTAGAGCTGTTCGCCCATCTGGGTCACAAGGTCGTCCAGATGGAGCTGGATGCGGGAGAGCTTGGCCTTGTCGGCACGTTTCTCTTTCTGGTAGGGGCTGGGTACACCGTTGCGGAAGCTGAAGGGCAGATACCGCCCCGTCTCCTCGGCGTCCATGGCGTCAAAGACTTTCTGCTCGTCCCGGACGAGGCCGTCCAGCTTGTATTCCATGCTCCGGGCAGCCTTGCCCCGGGTGGTCGTCTCGGGGGCCGGGTCGGCCAGCAGGTACAGCACACCCGCAGGCTCTGCCCCGGTAAAGCGTCCGTCGGCGTCCCGGGTCAGGCTGAACAGGTAGAGCAGCATCTGACAGTCGAGGCCGCAGTAGACTTCCCGCAGGTCGAGCTTTTTCGTGCCGGTCTTATAGTCCACCACCCGCACCCAGCGGGTGCCGTCGTCCTCGATCCACTCGTCGGCGCGGTCCACGGTGCCGATGAGCTGCACCGTCCGGCCATCCGAGAGGCGGTAGGTCTGGCCCCGCACGGCGTCCTCGCCGGGGCCGATCTTCAGCTCACAGGCCACCGGTTTGAAGCTGGACTGGCGCTGCTCGTCCCGCAGGTAGCAAAGCAGGCCCGTCATGCTCTTTTTGAGGCGGGAGAGCAGATAGGCGAAGCGGGCCGTGTCCTCGGGGAGGTAGCGCTTTGCGTACTCCTCTACGAGAAGCCCGGCCAGCGCCGCCATGGCCTCGTCGTCGAGGTCGAGGAAGGGCTGTAAGCCAGCGCAGGGGTTGTCAGGGCCGGGGTGGGGGTCGAGGGCCATCTGGAGCACCCAGTGCATGAGGGTGCCGCTCTGGTCGGCGGAAAGCTCCGCCCGCTTCCGGGGTCGCAGGCCCAGCACGTACTGCAGGAAATAGCAGTACCGGCAGGTGTAGTATTTTTCGAGCTGACTGGGCGAGATGCGGAGCCGCCGGCCCAGCAGCGTTTCCAGCGCCTCGAGGTCGCTGACCTGACGGGGGCTGCGGCCCGCCATCCGGCGCAGGAGGGCGAGGCCCTCGGGTTCTGCCCCGCCGGGGGCATGAAGGGCCTCGGTGAGGCTGGCGCGCTCGATCTCCGTCAGGGGCCAGCCGCCGCCCAGCACGTCGAGGCCGTCGGCGGCAGTGGCGGCAAGGTCGGTCAGGTCGAGTTCCGGTACACCCGGTCTCAACACGTCCACGATGGGCTCGAGGGCGGCGCAGAGGGTCTGGCCCTGCCCCTTCGGCCAGCTGAGCCAGAGGCCTCTGGCCGGGGCGGTGAGGGCCTTATAAAAGCAGACCTGTTCCCGCACCACCCGGTTCTCGAAGCAGTCCGGAAGCTCGATCTCCTGCGCCATCAGGGCGTCGCGGTCGGCGTGGGTCAGCAGGCCCGTCTCGCCGGGCGCGGCGGGGAATTCGCCCTCGGAGAGGCCCAGCACAAAGACATAGTCCGGTGCGTCAAGGCGCATCTTGCCTGCGCTGGCCAGCACCACAGCGTCCAGCGTCTGGGGAATGTGGCCGAGGTCCGACGAGCGCAGCAGCAGCCCGAACAGCTCTTCGTACTCGGGGATGGTGACGCTCTGGCCGCCCAGCAGGCTTGCCATCTCATCCAGCAGGCCCATGACCACGTTCCACTCCCGGGCGGCTTCCTCAGCGGCGGGGATGCCCCGCTCGACCCGGATGGCCTCCACCTGTGCGGCCTGAGCGTCCTCCGCTCCCAGCTCCTTCAGGCAGAAGTAGAGGGCGCGGCTCATCTGCTCGGCGTTGGCAGAGCGGAGCTTCGCGCGCAGGCCGTCGGCGGCGGTGATGAGAAGGGCGCGGGCTTTTTCGGCCCGGGCAAGGTTTTCTTTGTCCTCGTCGGTGGGTTCCACATCGCCGAAGCCTCGGGGGTTCTTCTCGAAGGGCGCACGCCACGCCGCCGCATTCGGCGACCAGGTGTAGGCGTAGTTCTCGAGGGCGCAGACCTCTTCCTCGGTGAGGGCGCAGAGGCCGGTCTTGGCCAGGGTGGTGAGCTGTTCCGTCAGCTCTGCACCCCGGGCGAGAGCCAGCAGACACCGCACCGCCGTGGCCGGGGCGCTGAACTCGGGAGTCGTCGGCTCATCGCAGTAGAGGGGGATGTCCGCCATCCGGAACTCGTACTTGACGGCGGCGCGGTATTTCGAGATGTCGCGGCAGACCACCGCCACCTTCCCGCAGCGGACGCCCTGCCGCATGAGGCGGCGGATGGCGGCAGCGGCGGCGCGGGCTTCTTCCTCCCGGCTGGGAGCGGCGAAAAGCTTTATCTCCGGGCAGGCCGTAGGCGGGTCACACCGGCCCGTGGCCAGCAGCTGAGCCGCTGCGGCGAGGCCGGGGGCATCGGCGTGGCGCATATCCCGGCGCAGCAGTTCCGGCACAGCCACCGCAGTGCCGTTCCGGCGGGCCAGCTGGCGCAGCTGCGCCGCCACCTGCTTCGCGCCGGAGAAAAGGCTCATGTCCCCCGGCACGAGAGGGGTGCCGTCGTCGCAGAGGGCCACCGTCACGGTGGGCAGCGAGGCCAGCAGGGCGCCCATCAGCCGCTTTTTCGGGGCGTTGAAGGTGTCGAACTCGTCGATAAAGACGGCCCTGTCCCGCAGGAACTCCGGCAGTTCTCCCCGGGCCAGTGCGGCCTCGAGGCGGGATGCGGCCAGCTCCAGCCGGTCGGAGGGGTCCATGCCTGTCCCGGCCAGCAGAGTCTCGTAGCCCTGAAAGATGAGGGCCAGTTCGCTGAGTTTGGCGCTGTCGGTGCCGCAGTCCTGCACCAGCTCATAGAGCTGCTGGCCCGAGAGACCCGCGCTCTTGAGCTCGTCGATGGTCTCGGCGGCCATCTGGCAGAAGGCGGCCGAGCGGCGGTGGCGGTAATAGTAATGGACGTTGTCCTGCAGTTCCTCGAGGGCGCGGCGCACCAGCACGGCCCGGCCCGCGTCGCTGAGGGTCTGGACGGCAGAGCCGCCCTCCGCCGACAGGATATGCTCGGCGAGGCTGGTGAAGGAAAAGCTCTCCACCAGTCCGCTCAGCGCGTCGCCCATTTCCCGGTGGATGCGGCCCTCGGTGGACGAGGTGAACTGCTCCGGCACCAGCAGGATGCTCTTCTCCCCCGCCTCAGCCCGCGCCCGGATGCGCTGGTACAGCAGGGTGGTCTTTCCGCTGCCGGAGCCGCCTAAAAGTAGTTTTAACATGGTGAATCTCTCCGTTGGGTCAGTTTTCTATCGTGGGCGGCTTGCCCTCATTTTTCTATCATTGTACCACAAAATTGCAGCGACATCTATTCTGTGGTACAATGAAGAAAAAATCATCTCAGAAAGAGGACACCTGCATGAAAATTTTAGCAGTAGATTACGGCGACAGCCGCACCGGCCTCGCCACCTGCGACCGCACCGAGTTCCTGACTTCCCCCATCACGCCTCAGATCACCGTCAAGGCCCGGGACAAAGTCGCCGCCAGGGTCTGCGAGGTGGCAAAGGAGATCGAAGCCGAGCTCATCGTCATCGGCCTGCCGCTGAACATGGACGGCACCGAGGGCGAGCGCGCCCGCAAGAGCCGCAAGCTGGCCAAAACCGTTGAGATCTGGAGCGGCCTGCCCGTCCGGATGTGGGACGAACGCCAGACCACCTGCGCCGCTGCTGACCTCCTCGACGAGAGCGGCACCTTCGGCGCAAAACGGAAAAGCATCCTCGACTCGGTGAGCGCGACGGTCATTCTGGACGACTACCTCGCATGGCGGAAGGAGCATCCGGGGGAGGTCTGAACGCCCCCGCCGCCCCTGTGGCAAAGTTTCTTTGCGAAGTCCGGACAGTTTGTTGCAAAGTCCGCAGAAAATCGTCGTTTTCCGGTTTGTTTTCACAATTTTCCTGAGCCGAATTTGTATAGTTTTCCGGCTTGACAGCACCGGCTCTTCTCCGATAAAATGAGGGTAGAAGAACCCCCTGACCAGATGGCCGGAGATGACGCTTCTTCACGAGAAAAACGACTGGACTCACCAAAACAAAAACGATTGGAGGCGACCCACATGACAAAACTGAGAAAGCTGACTGCCCTGCTTCTGGCCGGTGCACTGACCCTTCTGCTCCTGACCGCCTGCAGCGGTGGCGGCGGTTCTTCCGGCCCGGAGGCCCAAGCCGAAGCCGAGGTGATGCGGGCCATCAACAACGGCCGCACCATGGCCCTGAGCAATGACCCTGATATGCAGGAAGTTGCCAAAGCCCGTCTGGATGACCTAGATGCCAAGTTGAAGTTCAATGCCTTTGGGTACACAGTGTTCAACAAGGTGGATGCCAAGTGGGATGCTGACAACCAGAACGCCACCCTCACTCTGGTCGCCAAATATGACTACAACGATACCACGCTGCAGAAGATCATCGATCAAATCAAAGGCAACGATCAAAACGAAGCCCTGGATTTTGCCCTGAACGGCAACTATACCAAGGCAGGCGTAGTGGCCCGGACCATTCGCGGCCAGACTTATGTTGCCATCTCCCTGCGGGTGGGCAGGAATCTCTGATTTCTTCCCGATTTTCCCCGCATCTCGTCTGATTTCCCCATAAACGCAGATCACCCGCCAGTTGGCGGGTGATTTTTTTGCAGCCGTCCCACCGCCCGGAGGGCGGAAAAGCAGCTTCTTATTCAAATTTCGTGATGGTCACACTGTTGATGGTGACAGCCTCCGTCGGGCGCTGATTTTCGTCCACGCCGGTCTGGGCGATGGTGTCTACTACTTCCATCCCTTCGTACACCTGCCCGAAGACGGTGTCGGTGTAGTCGAGGTAGGGTGCGCCACCCGCTGTCTGGTAGGCGCTCACCACGTCGGCCCGCCAGCCGGCGGCGTTCATCTGGTCGATGAGCTCCTGCGTCACCGAACTGCTGCCCGGCAGAGTCTCCATGACATAGAAGACGCTGGCGCAGTCGCCGGAGGCGTCCGCTGCCGCACAGAGTGCGCCGGAATAGTGATGGAGCTTATCGGTGGTCTCGGCGGAGAAACGGTTCCCATTCCAGATGGTGGTGCCTCTGCCGTCCGCGCCCTGCCCGGCCTCCACCATGAAGTCCTTCTCCACCCGGGTGACGGTCAGTCCGTTGTAAAAGCCCTGCTGGGCCAATGTGGTGAAGTTCTGCACGGCCTGCGGGGCCTCGGTGGAAAAAAGCACTGCTTTGAACACGCCTGCCGAGGTATCGAACACCGCGATGGTATCCCCCGCCGCCGGGTGGGTGAACTGCAGCTCTGCCGACTCCACAGCCGGGCGGCTGACCGTCTGCACCGTGCCGGCCTTCCCGCCCTGGATGCTGGAGAGGATATTGTCCGCACTGCACCCGGCCAGAACTGCCGTCAGGGCCAGTGCCGCCATTATTTTTTTCAAGGCTCTCATAAACGGGCCTCCCTGTCCATATGTTATAGCAACGATGGCTTTTCAAAAGCTATCGCTATAGTATATCACATTCCGGCCCGGGAAGCGAGAGGGAAAAGCGTGAAAATTTGTTATTGGATTTCTATGCGAAAAACATCTTGACGAGCGGGCAAAAAAACGCTACACTATAGGCGTACCCGGAACCCACAGCTCAGAGGGAGCAGAGCGGGCAGGGTGTGACAGTTATCCCATTTTTTAGATATTTGACAGGAGAACGTGACTTATGGCAGAAGATATGAACAAGTCCGCCGCTGAGACCGAAGAGGAATATCAGCCTGACCTGATGACCCTCGAGGACGAGGACGGCAATGAGGTCACGTTTGAAGTGATCGACGCTCTGGACCATAAGGGCGTGCATTACCTGGCCGTTGTCGAATACGCCGAGAATGAGGAAGACCTGGACGAGGACGCCCAGCTGGTCATCCTGAGCGTCGGCGAGGACGACGAGGGCGAGTATCTCGACGTGGTCGAGGACGATGAGACCCTGCTGGAAGTCAGCAAGCTGTTCGAGAAGCGTCTGAGCGACCAGTTCGAGATCGAGTGATCTTTCAGCAAAGACTTCCTGCCCGGCGCGATTTGTTGCGGTTTATATGATCCTACTAATCATTCAACGGGAGCTTGGAGTTCATCGGTGGATTGCAGACCTCCCCGTCATGGGTCGACCATGAAGGCTCGATGAGGAAGCGCGAAACCGGAGACAGAGCACCCACCTGTCCGCAAGGGTAGGTTTGATTGCCGCAGACGTCCGGGCGGGATTCTTTATAGGTATCAAAAAGGCTCTCGTGCCGTATTTCCTGCCGGCATGAGAGCCTTTTTCTTTTGTCTCTACTCCCCGGTCTCGTCTGTAAACAGGCCCGGGATACCGCAGATAGCGGCCACGCCCACCAGCGTGAACACGATGCGTGACCAGATGGACGCGCTGCCGCCCAGCAGCCAGCCGACGAAGTCGAACTGGAACAGGCCCACAAGGCCCCAGTTGATGCCGCCGACGATCATGAGGATGAGACAGATTTTATAAAAGGTCTGCACAAAAAGACCCTCCTTCCTTTGGGCAGTATGCCCGACGGGAAGGAGGGTTATGCATTTTATAGGAATAACCTCTCCGTCATTGCTTCGCAATGCCACTGCCCGGGTTGCGGCACCCAGCATCCGCAGCGCTTTGCTTGCGTCTTGCTGGCCGCGGCCCCAACAGCGACTCCCTGTTTCCGCCACTGGCGGCGGTCGTCGTTGTTGCTCCTATCGAGGGGAGGCCTTGGCATAGCGGGAAACTTTATCTCTTCGCCAGAGGCTCCCCTACAAGGGGAGCTGGCGGGCGCAAGCCCGACTGAGAGGTTGTACGAAGGCGAGGCTTCATCTCTTCCGCAGTATCTGCACCTCCGCCCCTCCCCTGACGGGCTGGGCCGTATAGACCTGCGGCCAGCGGGCGCGGAGGGCGTCAGCGGCGGCTTTGGCCTCGGCTTCGGTGTGGAACACGCCGAAGACCGCCGCGCCGCTGCCGGTCATAAGGGCGGTGACGGCCCCATTCTCCCGGAGGGCGGCCTTGATGGCCTCGTTGTCCTTGGCCCCGCTGCACTCCTCGAGGGCGTTTCCAGCAGCGGCGCAGACAGCGTCCAGGTCGCCCGCCCGGATGGCGGCTTCCTGAGCGGCGCAGTCGGGATGGACGCGGCTGCCCACCTTATCGTAGGCCGCAAAAGCCTCCGGCGTCGAGACGCCATAGTCGGGCATCACCACTGTGAACCAGCACTCGGGCATGGGCGGCAGCGCCTTGATGAGGTCACCGAGTCCCTGCACCCGGCAGGTGCCGCCCATGAGGGCAAACGGCACGTCTGCGCCGATACCGGCACCCAGAGCGCAAAGCTCGCTCATGGACAGACGGGCGCCGTACAGCTCGTTCAGACCCACCAGAACAGCAGCAGCGTCAGCGCTGCCGCCAGCCATACCGGCCCGGACGGGGACGTTCTTATAGATGGTGATGTCTGCACCCGCCAGCAGGCCCGTATAGTGGAAAAAAGCCAGTGCCGCCTTGATGGCGGTGTTGCCCGGGCCGGGCTTGACATTGCTGCCGGGCAGGGCCAGATCGAGGTAAGGACTGCGGCGGATGACCACCCGCTCGTAAAGCGAGATGGCCTGCATGGTCATATCCAGCGCATGGTAGCCGCCGGGCAGGATGCCCACCACGTCCAGCGCCAAATTCAGCTTGGCCGGGGCCAGGACTGTCACACGATCGCGCATCGTTTTTCCTCCTCACTTGCAGTTCTCGTTCAAAAACTCCCGGATGCGGCGGATAGCCTCCATCAGGTGCTCCACGCTGTAGGCGTAGGACACGCGGGCGTATCCCTCGCCGGACGCGCCAAAGGCGTTGCCCGGGATGATGGCGACATGCTTCTGCTCCAAAAGCTTTGTGCAGAACTCCTCGCTGCTCATGCCGCTGGACTTGATACAGGGGAAAGCATAGAACGCGCCCCGCGGCTCAAAGCAGCTCAGGCCCATATCGTTGAAGCTCTTCACCACGAGGCGGCGGCGCATATTATACTCGTTGCGCATCCGCTCGATCTCGCCGTCGCAGTCCTTGAGGGCCGTGATGGCGGCGTACTGGCTGGTGGTGGGGGCGCTCATGATAGCGCTCTGGTGGATCTTGGTCATGATCTTGATGATGGGCGCGGGGCCGCAGGCATAGCCCAGCCGCCAGCCCGTCATGGCGTAGGTCTTGGAGAAGCCGTTGACCACCACCGTCCGCTCGGCCATGCCGGGCAGAGCAGCGATGGAAACGTGGTTCTGCAAGCCATAGTTCAGCTCCGCGTAGATCTCATCCGACAGCACCATGATGTTGGTGCCGCGCAGGACTTCCGCGATGGCCTCGAGGTCTTCCCGCTCCATCACCGCGCCGGTAGGATTATTGGGGAAGGGCATGATGAGGAGCTTGGTCTTCGGGGTGATAGCGGCTTTCAGGGCGTCGGCCCGGAGGCGGAACTCATCCTCCTGACGGCAGGCCACATGGACCGGCACACCGCCGGACAGGGTGGTGATGGGCTCGTAGCAGACGAAGCACGGCTCCGGGATGATGACCTCATCGCCGGACTGCACCAGAGTGCGGATGCACATGTCGATGGCCTCACTGCCGCCGACGGTGACGAGAACTTCCTTTGCCGGGTCGTATTTCAGGCCCATCCGGCGGTCGAGGTAGCGGGCGATCTCGGCCCGCAGCTCTTTCAGGCCCGCGTTGGAAGTATAGCGGGTGCGGCCATGCTCGAGGCTTTCGATGCCCGCCTCACGGACGGCCCAGGGGGTCTTGAAGTCGGGCTCGCCGACACCGAGGCTGATGCACTCGGGCATCTCGGCGGCGAGGTCGAAGAATTTGCGGATGCCGGAGGGGCGCATGGCCGCAGCGGCAGGCGCGATCAGTTTATCGTAATCCATCACAGCACGGTGCACTCTCTTTCATCGATTTCTTCGTCCTGATACAGACGGCCCTCTTTTTTGTAGGTGCGGAGCACGAAATGGGTGGCCGTGGACAGCACATCGTCCAGCGGCGACAGCCGCTTTGCCACAAAGAGGGCGATCTCCTGGAAGGTCTGGCCCTTGATGACCAGCTGCAGGTCGTAGCCGCCGCTCATCAGCAGCACGCTCTCCACCTCGTCGAAGGAGGCGATGGTAGCGGCAATTTCGTCAAAGCCGCGGCTCTTCTTTGGGCTGACGTTCAGCTCGATGACGGCTTCCACCCGGTTCACGCCGGCCTTCTCCCAGTCCACGAGGGTCTTGTAGCCCTTGATGATGCCCTGCGCCCGGGCCAGGTCTATCATAGCCGCCACCTCGGCGGGGGATTTATTCAGCATGGCCGCGATGTCCTCCACCGACATCCGGGCATTGTCTTCAAGGATCTTCAGAAGCTGTTCCATCGTTGTCTCTCCTTTGTTCAGCCTGTGGCGATATTTGTAGATAAGTATAGCACACTGCCCGGCAGTTTGCATCTGGTTTTTGCAAGTTCTGCCGGTGATAGACATTCTTTTGCCCTTTTCCCCTGCTCTTTTTTCCAAAAAGAGTATTCATTTTTCGTGGAATCTGCTATACTTGAGAAAACCTCTCCGTCGCAGCTGCCGCTGCGCCACCTCCCCTACCGAGGGGAGGCCTTGGCATTTCGTAAAGCTTTTTCTCTTCGCCAGAGGCTCCCCTACCAGGGGAGCTGTCTGCGAAGCAGACTGAGAGGTTGTATGAAGGCAAGCCTGCCCTCACGGCGCAGCCGTGACGGAGAGGTCTAACACTATAACAGAAGGGGTAGGAATTATGAAAGCATTCATTACCGTCATCGGCCACGACACCGTGGGCGTCGTCGCCCGTGTCTCGGGCCTTTGCTGTGAGCTGAACATCAACATCGAGGACGTCACCCAGAGCATCCTGCAGGGCATGTTCGCCATGATCATGCTGGTGGACATCTCCAAGTGCAGCGTCTCCCACGAGGAGCTGCACCAGAAGATGGACGCTCTGGCCGCTGAGATGGGGATGCAGATCAACCTCACCCGCCAGGAAGTTTTCGACGCGATGCACACGATTTAAGGAGCAAACTACTATGAGCATGATGAACACCGGCGACATCCTCGAGACCATCGAGATGTTCACGCAGGACAATCTGGACGTGCGCACCGTCACCATGGGCATCAGCCTGCTGGACTGCATCGACCCGGACCCCAGGAAAGCCTGCGAAAAAATTTATAACAAAATCACCACCCTCGCCGCCCGGCTCGTTCCGGCTGTGGAGCACATCAGCGCCGAGTACGGCATCCCCATCATCAACAAGCGCATCAGCGTCACCCCCATCGCCATGCTGCTGGGTGCCTGCCCGGACGCCGACCCGGTGGACTTTGCCAAGACCCTCGACGCCGCCGGCAAGAAGGTGGGCGTCAACTTCGTGGGCGGCTACACCGCCCTCGTCCACAAGGGCTTCTCGGCGGGCGACCTGCGCCTCATCGAGTCCATCCCCCGCGCACTGGCCGAAACGGACATCGTCTGCAGCTCGGTGAACATCGGTGCCACCAAGACGGGCCTGAACATGGACGCCATCAAACTGATGGGTGAGGCCGTCAAGACGGCCAGCGAGCTCACCGCCGACCGTCAGTGCATCGGCGCAGCAAAGCTTGTGGTCTTCTGCAACGCGCCCGAGGACAATCCCTTTATGGCGGGTGCCTTCCACGGTCCCGGTGAGCCCGACTGCGAGATCCACGTCGGCGTCTCCGGCCCCGGCGCGGTCCGCGCCGCGCTGGCCCGGCTGCCCAAGGATGCCCCCATCGACCAGGTGGCCGAGCTGGTGAAGCGCACCGCCTTCAAGATCACCCGCGTGGGTCAGCTGGTGGCAAACCTCACCTCCAAAGAGCTGGGCGTACCCGCCGGTATCATCGACCTGTCGCTGGCCCCCACCCCCGCTGTGGGCGACAGCGTGGCCAACATCCTCGAGGAGATGGGCCTTGAGACCTGCGGCTGCTGCGGCACCACTGCCTGCCTCGCCCTGCTCAACGACGCTGTCAAGAAGGGCGGCGTCATGGCCTCTAACCACGTTGGCGGCCTGTCGGGCGCTTTCATCCCCGTCAGCGAGGACGACGGCATGATCCACGCTGCCGAGTGCGGCTGTCTCACCATTGAGAAGCTGGAGGCCATGACGGCTGTCTGCTCTGTGGGCATCGACATGGTCATCATCCCCGGCGACACCACCCCTGCCGTCATCAGCGCCCTCATCGCCGACGAAGCCGCCATCGGCATGGTCAACAGCAAGACCACCGCCGTCCGCGTCATCCCGGCCATCGGCCGCAAGGCGGGCGAAGTGCTGGACTTCGGCGGCCTGCTGGGCTACGGCCCCATCATGCCGGTCAACCAGCATGACCCCTCCGTCTTCATCAACCGCGGCGGCAGACTCCCCGCCCCGATGCAGTCGCTGAAGAACTGAGCGCTTTTTATAAACTTTCTGCGCACCGCTTGACTTTTGCGCGGAATGGCATATAATAAACTCAGGAATGTGAATACTCCATTGGTTTCACCCCAATGGAAAAGCCCCCAAGGAGCCGCGAACTCCCAGGGGGCTTTCCTTTTAATTAGGCTTTGCGGTTCTCATCGTATCTGTCAAGCCATTTGCAGATAAACCGCGACGTTACATCTGCTGCGACAGACACCAAGAATGTGAATATATACTCCATTGTTTCACCCCCTCTCCTGTGGATCACGGGGTGAACCGCAAAGCAAGTATAGCATAAATTCTGACAAAAAGATACCGCAGATCGCTCCGAAAAAGACTGAATAATTTTCTAAAAACAGGCCCATCCTCTGGATAAACTTTCCAAGAGGGGGCCTGTTTTTTATGTTATCCCGCCGCAAAATGGAGGCGCTGTGCGCCTCGCTGCTGTTCTGCCTTCTGCTGTCGCTGGGGGCAGGCTGGGCGCAGAGCCAGCTCACCATCGCCGACCAGCTTGCCGCCGACACCCTGCGGCTCCACATCCGGGCCGACACCAACTCCGTGCGCGACCAGAGCGCGAAGCTGGCTGTCCGGGACGCCGTGCTGGCCCTCACCGACGAAGCCTGCCCGGCGGACAGCCGGGCCGATGCCCGGGCGTGGGCGGCGGAAAACCTCGTCCGCTTCGAGCTGACGGCCCGCCAGACACTGGCCGCTCTCGGCATCCGCGCACCGGTAAAAGCCTGCCTCGTGAATATGTACTTCCCCACCCGGCGCTATGACGGCGGAGCTCTGCCCGCCGGGCGGTACGACGCGGTGCGGCTGGACATCGGGACGCGGCGGGCAGGCCGGAACTGGTGGTGCGTGCTCTACCCGGGTCTCTGCCGGTCAGCCTGCGGCGGGTACGACACGCCTGCCGAAAATGACCTTGTCTGCGGGGAGTATATCGTCCGGTTCCGGTTCGTGGAGTGGTGGGACGGCCTCACCGCGCCCCGGGAGGACGTGATGCTGGCCGGGTGAACAGGCCGTCGGCCCGCCGCATAGGATGAGCGCGGAAGGAGTGTGACAACACTATGGCAATTCCTGCTTACTACTCGCTCATCCAGCGCGGCAGCTCCGGCCCGGACGTGGCCCTCGTGCAGACCTGGCTCAACGGCATCCGGGACAGCTGCACCTGGTACGCCGCCCTCACCGTGGACGGAAAGTTCGGCGCAAACGCCGAGAAGGCTGTCCGGGAGTTCCAGCTCCGGTACGCCCTCAAAGAGGACGGCAAAGTGGGCGCGAACACCTGGAACGTGCTCTACGCCCGCTACACGGCCAGGCACGGCCTCACCGTCCCCTACCCCGGCATCGTGCTGCGGAGCGGCAGCGCGGGCGGCTGCGTCCGGCTGGTGCAGCAGAAGCTCAACGCCGAGGGCGAGCGGCTCACCACCGACGGCAAATTTGGTGCCAGCACCGTCGCCGCCGTCAAGCGCTACCAGACCCGCCACAACCTGACCTCCGACGGCTCCGTGGGCAAGGACACCTGGGAAAAGATGTTCCCTGCCGCGTGACGTGAAGACGGAAGAGCCTCCCGAAAGGGGAGGCTCTTTTCGATTTGATATATCTTTTAGTCGAAAAGTATGTTATACTTGCTTTGCGGCCTACCCCGCCCATTTTACCGGGAGGGAGGTGAGCGCAATGCCTGATATTACTACTTTCATTCTATCCGTCGCAGCAAATGTAATTTCTTACTACATCTGCAAGTGGCTTGACGGATGGTTCTCGGGCCGTAAGCACTAAAAAGGACCCCCTTTCGGAGATAGCCGCTCCGGGAGGGGGTCTTCTCTTTTGGTGAGTCACATGCCTGATGTGCTACCACTTTCATCATCTTTATTATATGCCATCCCGCGCAAAAGTCAAGCATTGCATAGAAAATTTACACCCCCTCGACAAACGCCCCCAACTCTCCTATAATAAAGTCATCTCAACGAAAGGCGGTGTCCCCATGCGTTTCCTACACCTCTCCGACCTGCATCTGGGCAAGCGGGTCTGCGAGTTCTCCATGCTGGACGACCAGCGCTACATTTTAGAGCAGGTCCTCTCCCTGCTGGACGCCCGGCCCGTGGACGGCGTTCTGCTGGCAGGCGACCTCTACGACAAGCCCGTGCCGCCCGCCGAGGCGGTGCGGCTGCTGGACTGGTTCCTCACCGAGCTTGCGGCGCGGGAACTGCCCGTTTTTGCCGTCAGCGGCAACCACGACTCGGCAGACCGCATCGCCTTCGGCGCACAGCTGCTGGCGGGGAGCCGGGTGTACGTCAGCCCGATCTTTGCCGCACCGCCCGCGCCCATCACCCTGACGGACGAATACGGCCCGGTGGACGTCTGGCTCCTGCCCTTTTTGAAGCCTGCCGCCGTGCGGCACGTCTTCCCAGACGAGAAGATCGAGAGCTACAACGACGCCATCGGCTGCGTGCTGAACGCCTGCGCACCCGACCCCGCCCGCCGGAACGTGCTGGTGGCCCACCAGTTCGTGGCCGGGGCTGCGGTCTGCGAGAGCGAAGAGCCCAGCGTGGGCGGGGTGGACAGCATCGACGTCTCCCTCTTCGAGGGCTTCGACTATGTGGCTCTGGGCCACCTCCACAGTCCCCAGAAGGTGGGGCGGGACACCGTCCGCTACGCAGGCAGTCCCCTCAAATATTCTTTCTCCGAGGCCCATCAGCACAAAGCCGCCCTCTTCGTCACTCTGGGCGAAAAGGGCAGCGTCCGCTTCGAGGCCGCGCCTCTCACCCCCCGGCACGACCTGCGGGAGCTGCGGGGCAATTACATGGAGCTCACCGACCGCCGGGCCTACGACGGCACGCCGACGGACGACTACCTCCACATCATCCTCACCGACGAGCAGGACGTTCCCGACGCGCTGGCCCGGCTGCGGGTCATCTACCCGAACCTCATGCGGCTGGACTACGACAACCGCCGCACCCGGGCCGCTGAGACGCCCGACGCCGCTGCCCGAGCCGAGAGCAAAACGCCCCTCGAGCACTTTGCGGCCTTTTACGAAGCCCAGAACGGCCAGCCCCTCTCCGACGAACAGGCGGCGTTCTGTCGCTCGCTCATCGAGGACATCTGGAAGGAGGACGAAGCATGAGGCCCCTGAAACTGACCCTGTCGGCCTTCGGGCCTTATGCCGCCGAGACCGTTCTGGACCTCGCCCAGCTGGGCAGAGGCGGGCTCTACCTCGTCACCGGCGACACCGGCGCGGGCAAGACCACCCTCTTCGACGCCATCACCTACGCCCTCTACGACCATTCCAGCGGCGGCGTCCGGGAAGGGGCCATGCTCCGCAGCAAGTACGCCGAGCCCGGCACCCCCACCTTCGTGGAGCTGGAATTCGAGGTGCGGGGACAGCGCTGCACCGTCCGCCGCAATCCCGAATACCTCCGCCCGAAAGCCCGGGGCGAGGGCTTTACCACTGAAAAAGCCGACGCCTGCCTCACCTACGCCGATGGCCGCCCGCCCGTCACCCGGGCCAAAGACGTCACCGCCGCCGTGGTGGACATCATCGGGCTGGATTACAACCAGTTCTCCCAGATCGCCATGATCGCCCAGGGGCAGTTCACCCGGCTGCTCAACGCTTCCACCGAGGAGCGGAGCAAGATCTTCCGCAAGCTGTTCCGCACCCAGCCCTACCAGCGTCTCCAAGAGCGGCTGCAGGCCGAGAATGCCGCCCTCACCCGCCAGCGGGAGGAGCAGAGCGTCCGCATCGGGCAGCTGCTCTCCGGCCTGAGCTGGGCCGAGGGGGACGCCGACGAAGCCGTTCTGGACGAGCTGGCCCCCCTCTGCGAGGCGGGCGGGCAGGCGTCGCCGGAAGCGGTGCTTCCCCTTCTGGACGCCCTGCTGGCCGGGCAGGAGCAGGCACTGAGCGCCGCCACCTCCGCCCGGACTGAGGCCGAGGCAGAACTGGACAAGCTCCAGCAGACGCTGGGCCGGGCCGAACAGGCCGAGAAGCTCCGCCTCGAGCTGACCGCCGCGCAGACCCGGCAGGACGCTCTGCGGCCCGTTCTGGACGCCGCCGAAGCCGAAGCGGCCCGCCACGCCGGGGATTCCGCTGCGCTGGACGCGCTGGCCGGAAAGCTCGAGCGGGCGAAATCCAACCTCGCGGCCTTCGACGGGCTGGACAGCCTCGAAAAGAAGCTTTCTGCCGCCCGGGACGCCGCCGCCCTCGAGAACGCCAGAGCTGAAAAGCGCCACGCCGCCCTCGGGCAGCTGGACGGAGAACTGACCGCTTTGGAGCAGAGCCTCGCCGCCCTTGGGGGCGCGGAGGCCGAGAACGTGAGCCTCAAGGCCCGGGCCGAACAGCTGACCCGGCGGGAAACGGCCCTCGCGCAGCTGGCCCAGAGCCTCGCCGAGGGGCAGCGCCGGGGGCAGGCCGCACGGCAGGCGCAGGAGCGTTATCTTCTCGCCGACGGCGCAAAGGAGCGCGCCCACGCCCTCCGCGACCACCTCGAGCGGGCCTTTCTCAACGCGCAGGCAGGCCTGCTGGCCGAAGGGCTGACGGACGGCACCCCCTGCCCCGTCTGCGGCAGCACCCATCACCCGAAGCGGGCCGTTCTGCCCGCCGAAGCCCCCACTCAGGCCCGGGTAGACGCGGCCAGACAGTCCGCCGACGAGGCCGACCACGCCGCACAGGAAGCCAGTGCGGCCGCCGCCAAGGCTGTGGCCGCAGACCGGGAGGCCAAAGCCACCCTCCGCCGGGACGCCGAGGCCCTGCTGCCGGAGCGGTTCACCTCACCGGAGGGGCCGGTGAAGCTGACCGTCTCGCTTCTGAAGACGGCTCTGGCCGAAGAAAGTGAGGCCCTGCACGCCGCACAGGAAGCCCTCGACAAGGCTCAGAAGCAGAATGCCGCCGCCCTCGCCGCCAAGGCCCGGCAGGAGGACGAGCGGCAGAAAAAGACCGCTCAGCGCTCTGCCCTCGAGGCCGAGGCACGGGCTTCCGCCGAGGAAGCCGCCCGGCAGTCTGCCTCTGCCAAGGCTCTGGAGACCCAGTGTGCCGAGGCCCGGGCCGCTCTGCCCGCCGCCGACCGGGAAGAAGCCCGCCGAGCGCTGGCCGGGCTGGAAAACGAGCGCTGCGCCCTCCGGGCCGGGATGGATGCCGCCGCGTCGGCTCTGGCCAGGGCCCGGCAGGACTACGCCGCTGCCGAGGCCGCAGTCACGGCCCTGACGGCCCAGCAGACGGAGGCGGACGAAGCCGCCGACCTGCCCGCCCTCGAATCCCAGCGGGACGCCCTGACGGCCCGGCGCACCGCTCTCACGGCTCAGGAAAAGGCCCTGACGGCCCGCCTCCTGCCCAACCGGAAGGCCGCTGACCTCTACCGTCAGCACGCCGCCGCCCGGACGGAGCTGGAACGTCGCTGGCAGTGGGTGAACGCCCTCGCCTCCACGGCGGGCGGCACCCTCAGCAGCAAACAGAAGATACGCCTCGAGGCTTACATCCAGATGAACTACCTCGACGCCATCCTCGTCCACGCCAACACCCGCCTTATGCAGATGACCGCCGGGCAGTACGAGCTGGAGCGGGTGGGTGCCGAGAACCAGCGCAGCCAGTCCGGCCTCGACCTCGGCGTCATCGACCACTACAACGGCACCCGCCGCAGCGTCAAGACCCTCTCGGGCGGTGAGAGCTTCAAAGCCTCCCTGGCGCTGGCGCTTGGCCTCTCGGACGAGGTCCAGGGCGCGGCGGGCGGCATCCGGCTGGACACCCTCTTCCTCGATGAAGGCTTCGGCTCGCTGGACGACGAGAGCCTTGAGCAGGCCATCCAGGTCCTCGCCGGCCTCACCGAGGGCGACCGCCTCGTAGGCATCATCTCCCACGTCGCCGCGCTCAAGGAGCGCATCGACAAACAGGTGGTCGTAAAAAAGGCCCGCAGCGGGGGGAGCACGGTGGAGGTCATTGTGTGACCGCTTTCCTTCTCTTCCTCATCGCCTGCCTTCTCAGGGCCGCGTCTTTCAGAAAGTCTTTTGCCTGCTCAGGCGGGCGGATGGTATAGAACGCCCGGAACCGGTCGGCCTGAGCCTCCGTTCCGCTCTTCCGGATAAAGTAGTCCCGGACTTCTCCCTCGTCCGGCGGACAAAAATCGGGCTTGTCCGGGGGTGGGTGGGGCGCGCTCCTTCGTATATTCTCCCCCGCCTCCGCACACCCTAGGTGCGGAGGTGTTTTTTATGGAATCTCTGACGCCCTTCATCCGCCATGAGCTTGAGGATGCTCCCGGGCCGAGCGGCCCGCCGGAGGAGACGAGCAGCGTGGTCAGCCCGCCTTTGGGCGCGGAACCCGGTCAGCCGCCCGTCACGAAACCGCCAAAACCGGGTCGCGGCTCCCAGCAGCCGCCGTCGCAGCCGGACGGCCCGGATGTGCAGCTCCCGCCGCCGGAAGTCCCGCAGCCCCGTCCGGACTGCGGCATCCCCATGACCGACGGCACCCCTGCGGCCTGTCGGCAGAAGAATGCCGCCGAGTATCTGGCCGGGCGGTCGCCGGGGGTAATGACGCAGTACGGCGGCGGGCTTTTCGGGGCCGAGCAGCATCTTCACAGCCGCGAACCTGCGCCCGACGAAGACAAGAGCGGCGTTTTACAGCTGGTAGAGTGGCGCGAAGAAGCGCCTTACGGTTGAAAGAGATGTAAAATTCAGAAATTATTTTCCAATTACCTGTTGAAATCTTCGCGCGCTTCTTTTATTATGGTAGCAAACAAAGCAAAGGCAGGTAATGCACTATGGCAGAAATCAAATACGAGATCGTTGAGCGCATCGCAGTCCTCGGAGAGCGTCCCCGCGGCTGGGAGCGCCAGCTCAACCTCATCAGCTGGAACGAAGGCGAACCCAAGTACGACATCCGCGACTGGTCCCCGGACGGCACCCGCATGGGCAAAGGCATCTCCCTGAGCCACGACGAGCTGGCCATCCTGAAGGGCATCCTCGAGGATATGGAGCTGTAAGATGACGGACCGCGAGGAATTTCTGGAGATATTCCGCACCCACATCACCCGGCCCGGCAGCGAGAAGCTGCTGGACTGGATGGACAGCAAGACGGACTTCTTCTCCGCGCCGGCGTCCACCCGCTTCCATGGGGCCTGCGATGGCGGGCTGTGTGCGCACAGCCTGAACGTCTACCGCGTGCTCCACGGCACCTTCTTCACGCCGGGCGAGGACAGCGAAGAGACCTTCGCCATCTGCGCACTGCTCCACGACCTGTGCAAGGCCAACTTCTACAAAAAAGGCACCCGCAACGTGAAGAACGAGGCGACGGGCCAGTGGGAGAAAGTCCCCAGCTACAGCGTGGAGGACATGTTTCCCTACGGACATGGCGAGAAGAGCGTCTTCCTCATCGAGCGGTTCATGAAGCTGAAGGTGGAAGAGGCCGTGGCCATCCGCTGGCACATGGGCGGCTTCGACGACGCCGTCCGGGGCGGCAGCTTTGCCATGTCGGGGGCCTTCGAGAAGTACCCTCTCGCCGTCAAGCTCCACATCGCCGACCTCGAGGCGACCTATCTGCTGGAACAGCGGAGCGAATGATACAAAAAAGACCACCTGTCTCTCGACAGGTGGTCTTTTTAACTCTTACTTTTCCTGCGGCATCAGCTTCGAAAGTTCGGCCAGGACCTCGTCGCCGAGGTGTTCCAGCTTTGTTTTCGACTGACGGTCCGCAGCAGGCGGTGTCTGTGCAGCCGTCTCCGGGAACGGGACAGTGGGCAGTGCGGACGGAACATCCAGCCGCAGCGGGGCGGTGGATATTTTGTCCAGCTCGCTCCGCAGCTCCTCACACCGAGCGGTCAGCTCGGCGTTCTCCTTCCTCAGGGCCAGCATGGTGCGCTCGTAGGCGAACATCCGTGTCTCATAGCGGCGAAGTTCGGCGTTGGCCGCGTTGAGCTTCCGGCTCAGTTGCTCGAGCTGGGTCGGCCCGGACGCAGCGGGCAGAGCCTCAGGGCATGACTTCTCCTGTTCGGATGCCATCGCCTCTTCCACCTCCTGCAGTCTGCGCTGGGCGCAACGGTGCTCCCGGGCAGTCTCCCGGCAGAGCTGTTCCAGCCGATGCAGCTCCGGCGTCCGGCGGCTGCTCAGCCACTCCAGCGGCAGCTTCGTCTGTTGCTGCTCCACGGTACGGCCTCCTTCCGCTTTTTCTGCGCAAGGGGTTCTCTATTCTTGCGCTTATCTACGCTTGTTCAGGATCGCCAGCAGGTCATCGTAGTAGCTGGTGTCGCTGTTCTCCTCTTCCACGGGCTTGGCGGCAGAAGCATTGCCGGAAGCGACGGAAGGAGTGTTGACCTCGGCGCTGAAGACAGCGGACGGAGCAGAAGCCGTCACGCCGGGAGCAGTACCGGCGGCAGCAGTACCCAGCGTGCTGCGCAGGCCGTCAGCAGCCTTATTGTCGAAGCCGGTAGCCACGACGGTAACGCGCATCTCATCGGAGAGGTTCTCGTCGAAGGCAGTACCCCAGATGATGTTCGCATCGGGATGTGCGCTCTGGGTGATGAGGCCGGCGGCAGTCTCGACATCCTCCAGACCGATGTCGGGGCTGGAAGTGATGTTGATGATGACGCCGTGTGCGCCGGCGATGCTGGTCTCCAGCAGCGGAGAGGAGATTGCGGCCTTGGCGGCGTTCTCAGCCTTGCCGGCACCCTTGGCGCTGCCGACGCCCATGTGAGCGTAGCCTGCGTCCTTCATGATGGAGCGCACGTCGGCGAAGTCCAGATTGATGAAGGCCGGCACATTGATCAGGGCGGAGATGGACTCAACGCCCTGACGCAGCACGTTATCAGCGGCCTGGAAGGCGTTCATCAGGGTGATCTTCTCCTGACTGATCATCTTCAGGCGCTCGTTGGGGATGACGATGAGGCTGTCCACGTGCATCAGCAGATTTGCGATGCCCTGCTCAGCCAGACCCATCTTCCGCTTGCCCTCAAAAGAGAAGGGCTTGGTAACGATGCCCACGGTCAGGATGCCCAGATCGTGTGCCACCTCGGCCACCACAGGAGCAGCACCGGTGCCGGTGCCGCCGCCCATACCGGCGGTGATAAAGACCATCTGGGAGCCCTTCAGAGCGTTTGCGATCTCGTCCTTGCTCTCCTCGGCAGCGCGCTGGCCGATCTCGGGGTCAGCACCTGCGCCGCGGCCCTTGGTGAGCTTGGAACCCAGCTGCACCTTGGTGGCGGCATGGTTCTTCGCCAGTGCCTGCTGGTCGGTGTTCATTGCGATAAATTCAACGCCCTGCAGGCCGTCGCTGACCATGCGGTTGACGGCGTTGCCGCCGCCGCCGCCCACGCCGATGACCTTTATCGTCGTTACGTTTTCATCCATTTCTTCGTCGAGCATGAGTGCCATATCATTGTCCTCCATCGGATTTTATCGTAGACCGCGCCTTGGCGCAGGATAGAACTCAACATTACTGCTACTATATAACAGTATCGTATCATCTTTTGGCCCCGAATGCAAGACAAATTTGCTTTTTCGATGGTATTTTTTTCACAGCGGCGTCAAGGGGTGGCATTTCTCTGCCAATTCGTCCCCCTAAAGAGGCCAGAACTTCGCACAGGCCGGCATAGCCCCGGTCGATATGACGAGTCTCTTCCACGAAGCTTTTTCCCCGTGCCGACAAAGCCGCCACCACCAGTGCCGCGCCGCCCCGCAGGTCAGGCGCAGTGAGGGTGGCGCCGTGGAGGCCGCTTTCCGGCAGCGGATCGACAGAGAGCACCCGGCCTGACCGATTTACCCGCCCGCCCAGCCGCTCGAAGCCCTCCGCGCAGCCGAACCGCCGTTCGAAGACGACGTCCTCGATGCTGCTCTCCCCCTCGGCACAGAGCATGGCAGCGGCCAGCAGGGGCGCAGCGTCGGTGGCGAGACCCGGGTACACCCCGGTGAAGACCCGGCCCGCCCCGTACAGCCGCCCGAAACGTGCCACCTCGGCCCGGTCTGCGCCCCGCTCCACAGTGCAGCCCATTTGTTCCAGAATTTCCAGCACCGGCGCATAGAGCGCGGGCGGGCATCCGGTGAGTTCCACCCGCCCTCCGGCAGCAGCGGCGGCACAGGCCAGCGTGGAGGCGAAGATGCGGTCCGGCAGGGGCGAAAAATCGCAGCCGGAAAGCGCCCGCCGCCCCTCGATGTGGATCGTCGAAGTCCCCGCGCCCTCGATACGCCCGCCGCAGCGGTTCAGGAAGTCGGCAAGGTCGGAGATCTCCGGCTCCCGCGCCGCGCCCCGCAGGACGGTGGTGCCTCGGGCGCAGACAGCGGCCAGCAGCAATGTCTCCGTCGCCCCCACGCTGGGGAAGCGGAGGGTGAAGTCTGTCCCGTGGAGTCCCCCTGGCGCGGCCAGCACCAGCCTTCCCGCCCCGGCGTCCAGCTCCTTTGCCCCCATCCGGGCCAGACCTTCCAGATGTAAGTCGATAGGCCGGGCGCCGATATTGCACCCGCCGGGCAGCGAAGTCTCAGCCCGGCCCAGCCGCGCCAGCAGCGGCGCACAGAAGAGGATGGAGGCCCGCATTTGTGCTGCGGTTTCTCCCGGAAGGGTGCTGTTTGAGGGCATCCCGGCCACCACGATGTCTGCCCCCTGCCAGTGGGCGGCGCACCCCGCGCCCCGCAGCAGCCCGAGGCTGCATTCCACGTCCGACAGCCTCGGCACGGCCCGCAGCCGCACCGGTCCTCGGCAGAGAAGCGCCGCCGCAAGGAGCGGAAGTACGCTGTTTTTTGCCGCAGGTATTGCCGCCGTGCCGTTCAGCGGCCGTCCGCCAATCACCCAAATCCGCCCGCTCTGCTGTGTCATATCCGCTGCCCCCATTCCGCAAAAGATACCCCACGATATGCAAAAGCAGGGGCGGATGTCACGATTTGAGTTTGTTGAAAGATTTGTGAGACTACGGTCAAGCCTTCCTTCGTACAACCTCTCCGTCACGGCTTCGCCGTGCCACCTCCCCTAGTAGGGGAGGCTTTGGCATTCCGTAGCGCTTTGCCTCTTCGCCAGAGGCTCCCCTACTAGGGGAGCTGTCAAACGAAGTGAGACTGAGAGGTTGTACAGAGCAGCGCCTTTCCTCTACATCTCCCCACGTGATACCCCCAGCACCACCCCCATCTCCCCCAGCAGCATCATGAGGCTGGTGCCGCCGGAGGAGAAAAAAGGCAGCGAGATGCCGGTGTTGGGGATGGTGTTGGTGACGACAGCCACGTTCAGCACCGCCTGCAGGGCCACCTGCACCACGAATCCCACCACCAGCAGCGCTCCGAACCGGTCGGGCGCGTGGGCTGCGATGGTGATGCCCCGGCAGAGCAGCAACACGAACAGCCCCACCACTGCGCAGGCCCCCACGAAGCCCAGTTCCTCGCAGACGATGGAGAAGATGAAGTCGTTCTGAGGCTCGGGGACAAAAAGATGCTTTTGGCGGCTTTCCCCCAGACCGAGGCCGGTGGCCCCGCCGGAGCCGATGGCATAGAGACTCTGGATGGTCTGGTGGCCGTCGCCCAGCGGGTCGGCAAAGGGGTCGAGCCAGGAGCGGAGCCGGTCGGCGGCGTAGGGGACGAGGTCGGGCATGACGGCCACCGCCGCACCGATCGCCCCGACGCCTCCCGCGCCCGCCAGCAAAAACCACCGCAGCCCCGTACCACCCACGAACATCAGCACTGCGCCGATGCCGAGGATGAGGACGGTGCCGGACAGGTGCGGCTCCAGCAGCATCAGGGCCGCCACCACCCCCAGCACCAGCGCAAAGGGCAGGACACCCACGCTGAAATCCTTCATCCGGTCGTGGTTCAGTGCGATGATGTGGGAAAACACCAGCACCACCGCAAACTTTGCGATCTCGCTGGGCTGCAGGGTGCCGAACCCCGGGATGACCAGCCACCGCTTGCAGCCGTTGTACTCGGGCATGAAGAGCACCGCCGCCAGCAATATCAGTGACAGCCCCAGCAGCGGCCACGCCAGCTTGTGGAAGATATGGTAATCTACCCGGCTGGCCAGCCACATCCCGCAGAGCCCCAGCGCCGCGTAGAGCAGCTGAGGCCGCAGATAGGCCCAGGCGTCGCCCCGCCGGTAGAGCGCCACGGCGCTGGACGCGCTGGCCAGCATCACCAGCCCGAAGCCCACCATCGTGAGCACCAGGATCAGAAACGGCAGGTCCATGCCGGGCAGCGGACGCAGGATCCTCTTCTTCATCCTCTCCCCCCTTCCCTTTAGTGTACGCACCGGGGCGGACGGCTAGTCACGGGGTCTCGCGCATATGATTGCAGGAAGGGAGGTGCTGTCTCATGTCCGAATCGCCAAAACCCGCCGACGCCCTGCGCACCCTGCCGGAACGGGCGTTCCGCGCCCGGGCAAGGCTGGTGGCGGGGGCGTTCTGTCTGGTCTGCTGCGGGCTGGCGGTGCGGCTTTTATTTTTGCAGGTGCTGGGCGGCGGCTGGTACACCGACCGCGCTCTGGGCCAGCAGCTGCGGGACACCGTCGTCCCCGCCGACCGGGGCCGCATCTACAGCGCCGACGGCGTCCTTCTGGCGGCCAACAGCAGCTGCTGGACTCTCCGGGCCTCGCCCCGGGAGATGCCGGAAGATAAACTTGCCCTCGCGGCCAAGGGGCTGGCAGAGATCCTGGAGCTGGACGAAGGAAAGCTTCTCGAGAAATTCAGCGACCGTCACTCCAACGACTGCCTCCTGCGCTACCGGGTAGACCGGGCCATGGCCGACGCCGTGCGGGACTTCTGCGAGGCAAACGGAATCACCGGCATCCGCATCAATCAGGACTCGAAGCGCTGGTACCCGCAGGGGGAGTTTCTGGCTTCGGTGCTGGGGTTCACCAATGTGGACAACGCGGGCGTCTCGGGCCTCGAACTGAAGTATGACGACCTGCTCACCGGCGAAAACGGCGTCGTCCTCACGGCGGTGAACGCCTGGGGCTACACCCTCGAGCAGAGCTATGAGACCGAGCGTTTTCCCACCGAGGGGGACGGCCTGCGGCTCACCATCGACGCCAACATCCAGCACTACCTCGAGAACGCGCTGGGCTACGCGGTAAAGGAACACCACGTCGCAGCCCGTGCCGTGGGCATCGTCATGGACGTGAACACCGGGGCCGTGCTGGCCATGTCCACCACCCCCGCCTACGACCCCAACCAGCCCCGTGTGCTGGCCGACAAGGCCGCCCGGGAGGCCGTAGAGGGGCTTTCCGGCGACGAGCGGGCGGCGGCATTGCAGCTGGCCCAGCAGACCCAGTGGCGGAACAAGGCCGTCAGCGACCTCTACGAGCCGGGTAGCGTCTTCAAGCTCATCACCTGCGCGGCGGCGCTGGACACCGGGGCTGTGAGCAAAAATTCCAGCTTCTACTGCGGCGAGAGCATCTCGGTGGCCGGCACCCGCTTCCACTGCGCCAACCACAAGCGCCACGGCGCGCAGACCGTCACTCAGGCCCTTGAGAACTCCTGCAACCAGAGCTTCATCCAAATCGGCGCAAGGCTGGGCAAAGAGGCGTTCTGCGACTACTTTGCGGCCTTCGGCCTCCGCGCGCCCACCGGCATCGACCTGCCCGCCGAGCCGAAAAAGAGCCTCTACTACACCGCCGACCGGATGGGGCCGGTGGAGCTGGCGTCCTGCGCCTTTGGGCAGAGCAGCAAGATCTCTTACCTCGAGATGGCGTCGGCGGTCTGCGCTGTGGTCAACGGCGGGCGGCTGATGCAGCCCTACGTCGTCTCGGACATCCTCGGCCCGGAGGGCGAAGTCATCGACCACCTCTCCCCCGTCTGCAAGCGGCAGGTGCTGAAAGAGGAGACCTCCCGCACCATGCGGGAGATGATGGAGGCCGTCGTCCTCTACGGCGGCGGCCGGAACGCCCAAATCGCGGGCTACCGGGTAGGCGGCAAGAGCGGCACCAGCCAGAAGCTGGACAGCGCCGACGAGAAGGCCCGCATCGCCAGCTTTGTGGCCGTGGCTCCCATCGACGACCCCCAGTTTTTGTGTCTCCTCTGCCTCGACGAGCCTCACAGCTGGACGACAGCGGGCGGCAGCCTCTCGGCCCCGGTCTGCGCCGAGGTCCTCGAGCAGACGCTGGTTTATAAAGGTATCCCCCGCGCCGCTGTCCCGGATACGCCTGCTTCCGACGCTGAGACTTCCGCCGACCTTCCCGAGGACGGCGACAGCTTCGACGGGGCGTAAAATGGGCAAAAGAAAAGACCGCTGGACGGCGGTCTTGGAAGGTCGATATTTTTCAGCTCTGCTGCGGCTGGTCGCGGAACACGATCTCGCCGGTGGCGCTGTCCATGGACTCGACGATGGCGAGGCTCTCCAGCTGGATGCCCTTGCTGCGGATGAGGTCGCCGCCCTGCTGGAAGCCCTTCTCGACGGCGATGCCGATGCCCTCGACAGTGGCACCAGCCTTCTCGGTCAGCTCCAGCAGACCCAGCAGGGCGCAGCCGTTGGCCAGGAAGTCGTCGATGATGAGAACGTGGTCCTCGGGGGTGAGGAACTTCTTGGAGACGATAACATTATAAATTTTCTTGTGGGTGAAGGACTGGATCTTCGTCTCGTAGTTGTCGTAGTCCAGGTTGATGCTCATGGACTTTTTGGCGAACACCACCGGCACGTTGAACTCGCTGGCCACCACAGCCGCGATGCCGATGCCGCTGGCCTCGATGGTGAGCACCTTGTTGATGGGTTTGCCATCGAACAGGCGCTTCCACTCCTTTGCCATCTCGCGGAACAGCGGAATGTCCATCTGATGGTTGATGAAGCTGTCCACCTTGAGCACATTGCCCTCACGGACGATGCCGTCTTTGCGGATGCGGTCTTCCAGCATTTTCATAGTTCGTCTCTTCCTCCCAATTTTCCTGTCACAAAACGGTCAATATTTCATATCAGTATACCGGATACTTTCCCGGTTGGCAAGGTTTTTTCTGCCCAAATTTGACTCGTTCTCTCCGGTTTTTTCAGCCCTTTCGATTATAAGTACTACTTTTGCGGTACAGTCTGTGCCTCAGGGCGGGCGATTTGTGCAGTTGTCTCTTGTTTTCTGCGCAAAATCGAGTATACTGGTAGCAACCGGAAACGGCTTGCTGCGGCCGACGAGGGCCGCACCGGGAAAAGGAGTCAGTATATGAAGACAGGGTTAGTATTAGAGGGCGGTGCCATGCGGGGGATGTTCACCGCAGGCGTTCTGGATGTCCTGATGGAGCACGGCCTCACCACCGATGGCACCATCGGCGTATCGGCGGGCGCGGTGTTCGGCTGCAACTTCAAGTCACACCAGATCGGCCGCGTCATCCGCTACAACACCGAATATTGCAACGACAAGCGCTACGCCAGCTTCCGCAATCTGCTGCGCACCGGCAACCTCTACAGCGAGGATTTCTGCTACCACGAGGTGCCGGAAAAGCTGGACCCCTTTGATGAAGAGGCCTTCCGCGCTTCGCCCATGGACTTCTTTGTCGTCTGCACCGACCTGCGCACCGGCGACCCTATCTACCACAAGTGCCGCAGCGGCGACGCCGAGGACGTGCGCTGGATGGAGGCTTCGGCGTCCATGCCGCTGGCAGCGAAGGCCGTCAGGATCGGCCACTACTCCCTGCTGGACGGCGGCGTGGCCGACTCCATCCCCGTCCGCTTCTTCGAGAGCCTGGGTTACAAGCGGAACCTCATCATCCTGACCCAGCCCAAAGGCTTTGTGAAAAAGAAGAATCCCATGCTGCCCGCCATCCGTGCGCGGTATCTGCGCTATCCGGCCTTCGTGGCAGCGGTGGCCGACCGTCACGAGCGGTACAACGAGGCCCTCTCCTACATCGCCATGCAGGAGGCATCGGGCAAGGACTATGTCATCCGCCCGCCCATCCCGCTGGAGATCGGCGCTATGGAGCGCGACCCCGCCCAGCTGCGCCGGGTCTACGAGACGGGCCGCGCCGTAGCGGAGAACCAGATCGATAAGATAGAGGCGTTCCTGAACGATGTGAAGGAGACGGAGGAATAACCTCTCCGTCACGGCTGACGCCGTGCCACTGCCCGGGTTGCGGCACCCAGCATCCGCAGCGCTTTGCTTGCGTCTTGCTGGCCGCGGCCCCAACAGCGACTCCCTGTTTCCGCCACTGGCGGCGGTCGTCGTTGTTGCTCCTAACGAGGGGATGCTTTGGCATTCCGTAAAGCTTCGCCTCTTCGCCAGAGGCTCCCCTACTAGGGGAGCTGTCGAGCGGCAGCGAGACTGAGAGGTTGTACGAAGACGAGCCTAACCTACAAACAAAGCAGGAGCCCCATCCATTCGGATGGGGCTCCTGTTTTTCTTATTGCTTACTGCATATCCGTCTCAGAGATGGGGGTATCCAGCTCATCGGCCGGGGCGTCCGCCATCTCGGGCTGTTTGCCCTTCTTCTCCCTGCGGGGCTTTTCGCCCTTGGGGCCGCGCTTCGACTTGATGCGCTTTGCCAGCAGCAGGAGCAGCACCAGCAGGGCTGCGCCGCCGGCGCAGAAGGCCCAGATGGGAAGCTTTGCAGGAACGAAAGCCACTTCGACCTCGGTGCCGGTAGTGGTAAAGGTGGTGTAGCTGCCGAAGCTGCCCGTCTCCACCTTATGCCAGCTGCCGTCGGCCTGCTTGACGTAGACCTTGCCCTTAGCCTTGCCGGGGGTCAGATAACGGATCTGGTGGGTCTCATTGCCGTCATCGGTGAACTCCAGCAGCCACTGCTCTGTCACACCGTGGACATCGGCTGTGATGTCCTGCTGGGTGACCTGCACGGCGTTGGAACCGCCGAAGAAGCCGTCCACGAAGAAAACGGGGCGTCCGTTCTCGCGGGTGACGCTGCTGCTCAGAGACGGGATGTAGGGCGTGTACTCCACATTGACCACGGTGTCGGTGTGGAGCTGGTCGAGAACGGGTGTGCTCCACTCGGCGTAGTATCCATCCTTCTGGGGGATCTCGGGGTAGTCGGCCAGAGTGAAGGACGCACCGTAGTCAAAGCTGATCTTCTTGATGATGTGGCCGTCGGCCTTGAAGGTCAGGTTCAGCTTGCGGAAGGAGTCCGGCACATTCTCCTGAGCCAGCAGGGTCTCATAGGTGACCGGCTCTGCCTGACCGACGCGGCTCAGGCGGTCGATGCCCTGCAGATCGTCGGAGACGAAGAGGTTGCCATAGAAGTCGCCGTCCTGTCCGCCGGAGACAGCACCCACGTACTGCTGGCCTTCCAGCACAGAGACGATGGCGCGGTTGTTGATGGCGATGAGGCTGCCGTCGGTGAGGTCGCTGTCGGTACCCTGACCGACGATGCCGCCGATGTACTTTTCACCGCTGAGGGCGCATTTTGCCCAGTTGCTGCGGAGCTTGGCGCTGGCCGCACCGGCAATGCCGCCCACCTGATTGACGCCGGTGACGTCGCCGTAGGACTCGCAGGCCGTCACAAGGCCCAGTTCCTCCTGGCCGACGATGCCGCCGACCATATCCTTCTTGGCGGTGATGCTGCCCTCGTTGATGTTGCCGGTGAGGACGGCGCTGATGGTATAGGAGGTGCGCAGCAGCGAGGTACCCTCGTCCTTGTTGTCCTCCTCGGGGTCCAGCAGGTTCTCGACGCCCATGGTACCGGCGATGCCGCCCACGTTCATGTCGGCGTCGATGGTGCCGCGGTTGATGCTGTTCTCAATTTTGCCGTCGGACTGGGAAGCGATGAGGTCTTCCGACTCATCCTCGTAGATGGTCTTGCTGCCCGGGTCGCTGATCTCTTCCACAGCATCCAGCATCAGGTTGGACACGACGCTGACCTGTGCGGTCACGGCGCGCATCTTGTCGGTCAGCTGGTTGCTGGCGGTGCGCATGGTGCTGTTGATGTCGTCCATCTTGTCGTTGATGGCGCTGACAGCATCAAAGAGGGAGTCCTTGGTGTTGGTCAGCTCTGCCGAGGGACGAGGCACCTTGATAGGGTCCTGCTGGTTGAGCCAGTGGAGAATATCGCGGGTCTGGCCCATCATATCGGTCAGGCCGCCGAGGCCGTCCTGCATCTGGCCCAGAGCCACGGAGGTATGCGCCAGCGTTGCACTGGTGAGGGCGGCGTCGGTCTTAAGCAGGTCGAGGGAGTCGCTCAGGTCATCCATGGCGTCGCTCAGCTTGTCGGAAGCATCGCTCAGCTGATCGAGACCATCCTTGATGCTGCCGCCGCCGTTATTGCCGACCCAGTCCTTGATGTTGTCCATGATGCCGTCGGTGATGCTGCCCATGCCGTCCAGCGCGTCAGAGGCTTTGGTCAGAGCCGCAGCCAGCTCGGGGTGGTCGGAGGCCGAGACGGACTTGGCAGCGCTGCCCACGATGCCGCCCATCTGGGTGGCAATGGTAGAGATGGTGCCGATGGCACTTGCGATTTGGGAAGTAGCACGGGCAATGTCACTGTCGTTGGACAGGAGGGACGCCGTGCGCAGCAGGCCCATGCCTGCGGTGACGGCCTTCATTGCCGGAGCCATGCCGCTGCCCAGCGTGAAGACGCTGGCCACGGAGTTGGCCACCTTCAGCAGCTCAATGCCGGTCTTGAGGTTCTTGTCGGACTTCTTCTCGGCAGAGAGAGAGTCGTAGCCGGTCAGGATGGTGGAGATCGCCTGCGAGGCAGCGCTGTCATCGCCGGTATCGACAGACTCCAACAGCTGTTTGATACCCTCAGAGATAGCCGACATCCCGTCACGGCCATCCTCGGCCGCGTCGCTCACCTTGTCCAGACCGGAGCTGGTCTTGCTGAGGGCGCTGGATGCCATCAACATCTCAGCGGCCATCTCGCGCATGGCCCACTTGAGGTTTCCGGTGGCATCGGTCAGCTTGGTCATGGCATCTTCGCCGGTGTCCATGACGGGTTCGAGTTTGGTGAGGGTATCGGCCAGCAGAGTGGAGGCGCGGTCGATCTCGTCGGCCACCTCGTCGCCGTAGTCGCTGGCCTGATCGTCCAGCTGGCGTGCCGCTGCAATGGCGGTGTCCATCTGGCTGGTCATGGCGCTGAAGGAATTGGAGATGCTGGCGGTGGAGTTCTCGACAACGCCGGTGGTGTCATCGACAAGGCCGCGCAGAACATCCAGCTCCGAACGGAGACGCTTGATGGTGTCCTTAGAGAGGTCGAGTTCGCGATAGGGTTCCGCCTGACCGGCAATGCCGCCCACGTCCTTGCGGCCCAGAACACGGCCCTGGTTGATGCAGCCGGATACGAGGCCGTCGGTGCGGCCCACGATGCCGCCCACGTTGTAGCCGATATGCTCGTAGCCGACAGTTCCGGTGTTGACGCTGGTCAGGATCATGCCGGAGGAGCGGCCTGCGATGCCGCCGGTGTCGGTGGCGACGTTGGTGACGGAATTGGTGGCGTCGTCATCGGCGGCGGCTATCTTGTTGTTGATCTGGTCCACCATCTTGGCGGTGAAGCCGTCGGTGTCGAGAGAGGCTTCCTGATATTCGGTGTTGATGCTGCCCACGTTGGTGCAGCCGGTGATGGCGCCGAGGTTGTAGCCTGCGATGCCGCCGGTGGAAGATTTGCCGGTGACGATGGCGCGGGCCGTGCTGTGGTCGATGGTGCCTTCGGACTCGTTGCGGCCCACGATGCCGCCCACCTCGCTGTCGCCGGTGACGACGCCGGTGAACTGGCAGTTGATGAGGGTACCGTGGTTGATGCCTACGATGCCGCCGGTGGTGGTGTCGGCAGAGTCAGAGACAGACACGACGCCCCGCACGCTCAGGGACTCGATGGAGCCCTGTTCCTCCACGATGCCGAAGAGGCCCGCCGGGGAATACTGGCCCGTAATGGTCAGGTCCGAGATGGTGTGACCGCTGCCCTTGAACTGTCCGCTGAAGGACGGGATGGGCTCCCACAGCATCCCCTCGAGGGAGAGGTCTTTCTGTAGAATAACCGTCTTGCCCACCGACCACTGGTCGTAGGCACAGCTCTTGGCCAGCGAAAGCAGGTCCGAGACGCTGTTGATGTAAATGGTATCGCCGTCGTCAGACGCGAACACCGGCAGTGCGATGCTCAGCGCCAGCACAGCGGCCAGAAGCGCAGCCGTCAGGCGGCGCAGCAGATGGTTACTGGTCTTCATTCTGCACCTCCTGTTGTTTATTGTCGTCCAGTTCCTGAGAGACGTTGCCCGAGATGACGGTCAGCTGGACGTCGCCGTCCACGATGGCGTTCATCGTACCGGCCACAGAGCCGTGGATCTCGCCCTGCACGATGCCGTTGACACGCATACGGCCATTGCCGCTGCTGCGGGCCACCAGCTTCGGCACAGCAAAGGAGGTACGGTCCACGATGCGGGTGCCGATGAGCAGGATTTGAGGCAGGACGAAGAGGACGAGGATGATGGAGATGATGGTGCCTCGGCCCAGACACTGGCCGATGCCCACGATGCAGGCGTCGGAAGTCATCTGGCCGATGAGGATGCCGGACACGGTCATGATAGTGCCGGAAGTCAGGATGGTCGGGAATGCGAAGTTGATGGTCTCTATCATGGCCTGCTTGTGCTCCATCTTATCCTTCAGCTCGTTGAAACGGGTGGCGATGACGATCGCGTAGTCGATGTTCGCGCCCATCTGGATGGAGCTGACGATGAGGTAGCCCATGAAGTAGAGGTTGGTCCCCATGAAATACGGGAACGAGAAGTTTATCCAGATAGCGCCCTGAATGACCACGATGAGCAGGATGGGCATACCGACGGACTGGAAGGTGAACAGCAGCACCAGCAGGACGATGAAGATGGACACGACGTTGACGACGACATTATCGACGGCGAAGGACTTCTGGAAATCGTACTCGTTGGTGGCGTCACCGGCCATGTACAGCTCGCCGTCCGGGTAATACTTCCGGGCGATGGAGCGGATGGTGTCGGTGAACTCATAAGTAGTCTGGCCGGGTTCCAGAGAGGGGCTCAGGTAGATGAGGACGCGGTTGTAGTCGTTGCCCTGCAGCTGGGCCAGTGCGCTCTCCATCTGGTCGCGGGCGTCGTGGAGGTCGTCCAGGTCTTCCTGAGAGAGGGAGACGATGCCGGTGTCGGCCTCGTCGCAGACGTAGAGGAACATATCCACGAGCGGCACTTTATAGGATGCGAAGTTGCCGATGACCTGGCCGTACTCCTCGTTCTCGATGGCGTAGGCGGTGTAGATCATCTGGGCGGCCTCGTAGTCCAGATTGGCCATCTCGGAGAACTGGCGGGCGGTGAGCTTGTCTTCCAGCATATAGCCGTCCTCGGCCTCGATGTTGGACAGACCCTTGGTGGAGTCTATTTCATCATAGCTTTCCAGCTCCTCCAACATCTTTTTCTCGATGCTGTAATCGTCGTTCTTGGGGTAGACGAGAGCCACGAGGTTCGACTTAGTGAAGTTCTCTTCGATCATCTGGTCCGCGATGAGGGATTCGTTCATCTTCGGCACCTTGATGACATCGTAGCCGTAGGCGTAGGGACAAAGGTTCGAGAAGTGGTGACCGATGAGGATGACCACCAGGAAGATAACAGGGATGACCTTGCGGGTGCGCCATGCAAAACGGCCCACGAAGGGGATCTCCGGCACGAAGTTCCTGTGCTTGGTCTTATCCATGTAGGGTCCGAAGAGCATCAGCAGGCCGGGCATGACCACGAACACCGAGAGCATCGCAAAGAGGATGGACTTGATGAGGCAGATGGCCATATCGGAGCCGATGCGGAACTGCATGAACAGCATGGCCACGAGGCCGCCGATGGTGGTCAGGGAGCTGGAGCTGATTTCGGGGATACTCTTGCTCAGGGACTCGATGACGGCCTCCTTCAGAGGCATGGTCTGGTGTTCTTCCTTGAAGTGGTTGCAGAAGATGATGGCGTAGTCCAGCGACAGCGCCAGCTGCAGGATGTTCGTGACCGAGTTGGACACGAAGGAGATGGTGCCGAGCATGAAGTTGGTACCCATGTTCAGGATCATGCCCACCACGAAGGTGAGGATGAGAACGGGTACCTCGGCGTAGGTCTGGGACGTCAGGAGCAGGACGATGACGATGATGACAGCAACGTACACCATAATGACCCGCACCTCGGCATCAATGGTCTCCTGCTGGGTGTTGCCCAGCGAGGTGGAGACGTAGATGTCGTAGTCGGCGAGGTATTCCTTCACCCGGTCGAGGGCCTCGAGACACTGATCATCGTCCTCGGGGTAGTCGAAGGTGATGGAGTAAAGGGCCGACACCGAGTCCTTATTATAATGGTCGGTCGTGTCGTCGTAGTCCAGCATCTGGACGCCCTTGAGCTCGGTGAGCCTGTCGGAAAGCTCATCGGCCTCAGCGGGCGTGATGTTGGCCACCATGACATCGGCAGAGCCGTAGGTCGTGAACTGCTCGTCCATGATGTCGAGGCCCATGCGGGTCTCCGAGGTCTTGGGCAGGTAGGTGGTCATATCGGTCTCGACCTTGACCCACCGCACCGAGAACACCGTGAAGATGGCAGCCAGAATGACAAACAGGAACACAAGGTTGCGGCGTTCCACGATCTGGCGCGCAAGCTTGTGCATGAAGTCTATCTGCGGTTTTTCGTGTTCGTTCAAAGCGTCCGTCCTCCTTTGTCGTGATTTTTTTGCAGTTTCATCCCCGGGGATGGGCTGCGCAGTCGTCTCATAAACAACCTCCGTCCGATAAACTACATTTGGTGATTTTGTGAAAATTCGAAGGGAAATATTTGTACAAATGATATAATAGAGCGCTGCCCATCAAAAAGCAAGCGACAAAACCGCGCGAATGATAAAATTTGATTGTTCTTAGCCGCCCTCTCAGTCATCGCTGCGCGCCTGAGAGGGCTAGTGTTTCCGTTTCCTGCGCGGCCCCGCATTGACGTAGCCGAACACTGTGCCACAGACGCCGCCGACGATGTGCATGAAGTTGGCCACGTTGTCCCGCACAAAGATGATGTCATAGACCTGCTGGCCCAGATAGAGCGCCGCCACCAGCAGCATGGTGACGGGGATGCCGCCCGAGAAGCCGGACAGGGATGCCAGCATGATGAGCATGAAGACGATGCCCGACGCGCCCAGCAGCGCCGTGCGGGGGAACAACGCACACTGCAGAATGCCCGAGATGAGGGCCGTGAGCAGGATGCCTTTGAGCAGGGGCAGGCTGCCGTACTTTTCTTCCATCGGCGGGCCGACGACGAGGAGAAGTAGCATATTATTCAGGAAATGGTCCCAGCTGCCGTGGCCCAGCACATGGCCGAAGAGCCGGATGTAAAACAGCGGGTCTTTCAGCGAGGAACGGTAAACGCTGAACAGATGGGTGGTCGTCCAGCCGCCGGTGTACTGGCCCAGGAACAGCACCCCCAGTGAGAGGAGGAAAAATGTCAGGATGACCGGCGAATTGTACTGCACAGACAGCGTGAATTTGGGTCGTTTCGTAGTTGTTTCCTTCTTTCCCGGCCCGTCCGGGGCCGCAGTATGAGTGATACGACCATCATATCATAATCTTCAAGGTTTTTCCACAACTTTCGTCGGTTCAACCCCGGGTCTGCTCCCAATAGGCCCCCATGCTCTGGCCGGGCTGGTCGGTGACTTCGTCGTTCAGGTAGTCCGCGAGGCCCACGGCGGCAGGCTGCCAGCTGCGGGCTGCCTCTACCGTGGGGTACTCCACCTCGGCGTACCAGAATTCCGTCGGCTGGCCCTCGTCCACATGATTCACTTCCAGCACCGCACCGTCCGGCAGCAGGTAGCTTCGGCGGAGCTTCGGGATAAGGGGCCTGCCGATAATCTTCGTCTCGAGGTCATTGAAAAGCGCAGGGTCGATGTCCCGCTCGATCTCTTCCCTCGCCAGCCCGCTGCCCGACTTGAAGCAGAGGACGTAGTGGGTCTTGCCGCCCGTCAGGGCCTCTTCCCGGATGCGGACGGTGGGCCGCACGCTGATGTAGCCCTGCCGCATGGCAAACTCCTCTTTCAGCGGCAGGCCTTCCGGCCAGCCGTTCACCATCCACTTGCGCTCGATCTCCATGATGTTTTCCTTCCTTTCGGCGGTTTTTGTATTTATTCTAACATATTTTTATGGTATTATAAATGGTAAGTTAGCCAAAAGATAACCTCTCCGTCACGGCTAACGCCGTGCCACCTCCCCTATCGAGGGGAGGCCTTGGCATACCGGAAAACTTAATCTCTTCGCCAGAGGCTCCCCTACTAGGGGAGCTGTCTGCGAAGCAGACTGAGAGGTTGTACAAAGGCGAAGCCTTCCCTCGTGCAGCAGCCGTGACGGAGAGGTTCATCCTCAATTATTAAGGAGCAACCATGAAATCAGAACGCAGCTATCCTATTTATAAAGTAAACAAAAAAGCCGAAGCCAGCCTCGTGGGCGGGCATCCGTGGGTGTACGAGAACGACATCCTCGAGTTCCCGGAGACAGAGTCTGAGAACGGAACCCTCGCCGACGTGGTGAGCCCGAAGGGTGCTTACCTTGGCACCGGCTTCGTCTCTCTCAAGAGCAAGATTCGCGTCCGCCTCATCTCCCGCAACGCCAACGACACCTTCGACGCCAGCTTCTGGCGCCGCCGCGTCGAGTACGCCTGGGCCTACCGCAAGACCGTCCTCGAGCCTGCCGACCTCTCGGCCTGCCGGGTCATCTTCGGCGAGGCCGACCAGTTTCCCGGCCTGACCGTGGACCGCTTCAACAACATCCTCGTCACCCAGACCCTCAGCGTCGGCATGGAGAAGCTGAAGCCCATTCTCTTCCCCCTCCTCGCCGAAGTGCTGCGGGCCGACGGCCAGACCATCGACGGCATCTACGAGCGGAACGACGAGGCCCTGCGTGCCAAAGAGGGCCTCGAGCAGAGCAAGGGCTGGTTCGAGCTGCCGGGTGAGATCCACCCCGCCTCCACCCAGACCGAGATCTGCGAGAACGGCGTCTACTATCACGTCGATTTCGAGAACGGCCAGAAGACCGGCTTCTTCCTCGATCAGAAGTACAACCGCCGGGCGGTCGCCCGCCTCGCCGCCGGCCACACCGTGCTGGACTGCTTCACCCACACCGGCAGCTTTGCCCTCAACGCAGCCAGCGGCGGCGCAGCCCGGGTCACGGCAGCGGACATCAGCGCCGACGCCATCGCCATGGCCCAGCGGAACGCGGAGCGCAACGGCCTGACCAACATGGACTTCCTCTGCGAGGATACCTTCGAGCTTCTGCCCCGCCTCGAAAAAGAAGGCCATCCCTACGATTTCATCATCCTCGACCCGCCGGCCTTCACCAAAGCCCGCCGCACGGTGGAAAACGCCATGCGGGGCTACAAGGAGATCAACTACCGGGCCATGAAACTTCTGCCCCGGGGCGGCTACCTCGCCACGGCAAGCTGCTCTCATTTTGCCACCGAGGAGCTGTTCATCAAGATGCTGCGCTCCGCCGCAAAGGACGCTCACCGCCAGCTGCGCCAAATCGAAGTGCGCCAGCAGGCCCCCGACCACCCCATCCTCTGGGGCGTGCCGGAGACGAACTATCTGAAGTTTTTCCTGTTCCAAGTTATTTAACCTCTCCGTCACGGCTTCGCCGTGCCACCTCCCCTATCGAGGGGAGGCCTTGGCATTTCGAAAGGCTTTCCCTCTTCGCCAGAGGCTCCCCTACTAGGGGAGCTGTCGAGCGGCAGCGAGACTGAGAGGTTGTACGAAGGACAGCCTGACCACGCAGTGACGCCTGAGAGGGCAATAGTCATACCATCCGCGCAATACTCCAAAAAATCGGGAGTCAGTTTGTGCAGAATCGTCAAATCTGTCTATTGCGTTTTTCGCCCCGTTCGGCTATAATCATCGCATAGACAGCAACGACGCTGTGAGTCACCTCCTGACTCGCAGCGTCGTTTCGTTTAACCCGATATTTCGCGGGAGAGTCCGCCTCTTTCCGCGTAAAAATCCGCGACCAGCTGAAGTATTTCAATTCAAGTAAGGAGTAGGATTTATGGCAGCAAATGTTATGGAGATCTACGGCAGCAAGGTGTTCAACGAGCACGTCATGAAGGAGCGCCTCCCCAGCGCTACCTACAAGAGCCTCGAGAAGACCCTGCACAAGGGCGCACCTCTGGACATCGAGGTGGCAAACGTCGTGGCCAGCGTCATGAAGCGCTGGGCTATGGAGCTGGGTGCCACCCACTACACCCACTGGTTCCAGCCGCTGACCGGCATTACCAGCGAGAAGCATGACGGCTTTGTCTCCCCCGTGGGCGATGGCACCGCCATCATGGAGTTCAACGGCAAGGAGCTGGTGCGCGGCGAGCCCGACGCCTCTTCCTTCCCCTCCGGCGGCCTGCGCGCCACCTGTGAGGCCCGCGGCTACACCGCATGGGACCCCACCAGCTTCGCTTTCGTGAAGGACGACGTCCTCTGCATCCCCACCGCATTCGTCAGCTACACCGGCGAGGCGCTGGACAAGAAGACTCCCCTGCTGCGCTCCATGAACGCGCTGTCCAATCAGGCCGTCCGCGTCCTGAAGCTCTTCGGCAAGGATGTGGACTATGTCTCCACCACCGTCGGCCCCGAGCAGGAGTACTTCCTTATCAAGAAGGAAGACTACGAGGCCCGTCAGGACCTCATCCTCACCGGCCGCACTCTCTTCGGCGCACCGTCTGCCAAGGGTCAGGAGCTGGAAGAGCACTACTTCGGCGTCATCCGCCCCGAGGTCTCCGCTTTTATGAAGGAACTGGACGAAGAGCTGTGGAAGCTGGGCGTCCCCGCCAAGACCAAGCACAACGAGGTAGCTCCCTGTCAGCATGAGCTGGCCCCCATCTTCGACACCACCAACGTCGCCATCGACCACAACCTGCTGACGATGGAGATGATGAAGAAGCTGGCCCCCAAGTACGGTCTGGTCTGCCTGCAGCACGAGAAGCCTTTCGAGGGCGTCAACGGCAGCGGCAAGCACAACAACTGGTCTATGTCCACCACCCACGAGAACCTGCTGGACCCGGGCGACACCCCCATGGAGAACCTGCAGTTCCTGGTCTTCCTCGCCGCCGTCATCAAGGCTGTCGATGAGTACGCCGACCTGCTCCGTACCTCCGTCGCCACCCCCGGCAACGACCACCGTCTGGGCGCTAACGAGGCACCTCCGGCCATCATCTCCATCTTCGTGGGCGAAGAGCTGGAAGCCGTCATCGACGCCATCGCTTCCGATTCTCCCTACGCCGGCCCCGTCAAGATGAAGATGGACCTCGGCGTCGATGTCCTGCCCAAGTTCAGCAAGGACACCACCGACCGCAACCGTACTTCTCCCTTTGCCTTCACCGGCAACAAGTTTGAGTTCCGTATGCCCGGCTCCGCCGAGAACCTGAGCGACTGCAACACCATCCTGAACACCGCCGTCGCCAAGGAGCTGAAGGGCTACGCTGACGAGCTGGAGAAGGCCGACGACTTCACCAGCGCCGCCATCGCCCTCGTCAAGCGCACCATCCGCGACCACCGCCGCGTCATCTTCAACGGCAACGGCTACACTGCCGAGTGGGAAGAGGAAGCAGCAAAGCGTGGCCTGCCCAACAAGAAGAACACCCCCGCCGCTCTGCCCGCCCTCATCGAGCCGAAGAACATCGCCCTGATGGAGGACTTCGGCGTCCTGACCAAGGTCGAGATGGAGAGCCGCTACGAAGTCGAGATGGAGCACTACTCCAAGATCATCAACATCGAGGCCCTGACCATGCTGGAGATGGCCCGCAAGCAGCTGCTGCCTGCCGTCAACGCCTACATGAGTGAGGTCGCCAACACCGCCGCCTCCAAGCTGGCCGTCAGCGAGAGCCTGAGCGTCCGCAGTGAGACGAAGGCCCTCACCCGCCTGTCCGCTGACGCCGACGCCATGAGCGACGCTGTGGACGAGCTGCAGGCTGCCGTCGATGCCGCAAAGGCTCTCTCCGACGAGAGCGCAAAGGCCGTCGCCTTCCACGACGACGTTCTGCCCAAGATGGATGCCCTCCGCGCTGCCGCCGACGACGCCGAGACCATCTGCGGCGAGGACTACTGGCCTCTGCCCAGCTACAGCAAGATGCTCTACTACGTCTGATCTTCACATACCAGCGTAGAATAAAGCACCACAGGCTGAGGCGCTTATCTGAGCCATTCTCCTTTTCCTATTTCTTACACCAGCCTGAAGACCTGCCTCTGTACAGAGGCAGGCCTTTGGGCGTTTTTTAAGAAGACATACTTTTCAGAGGACACACACCTATGAGTTATACGACACAGCAGGACATCCTCGATTTCGTCGAGGACAACAACGTAAAATTTGTCCGCTTCGCGTTCTGTGACATCTTCGGCTTCCAGAAGAACATCGCCGTGCTGGCAAGCGACCTTCCCAAGGCGCTGGAAGATGGCGTCTGCTTCGACGGCAGTGCCATCGCAGGCTTCATGCACGTGGAGGAGAGCGACCTGGTGCTCCGGCCCGACCTGTCCACCATGACCATCCTGCCCTGGCGCACGGCTGAGGGCCGGGTGATGCAGTTCTTCTGCGACGTGGAAAAGCCGGACAACACCCCCTTCGGCGGCAACTGCCGCGGCTTCCTGCGGGACATCAACCGCCGGTTCAAGCAGCTGGGCCTGCGCTGCAACGTCGGCACCGAGTGCGAGTTCTATCTCTTCGAGAACGACGACCGGGGCCGTCCCACCCGCATCCCCATCGACGCCGGCGGCTATTTCGACGTAGCGCCGCTGGACGCCGGCGAGAACATCCGCCGGGACATCTGCCTGACCATGGAGCAGATGGGCCTCGCCCCCCAGCACAGCCACCACGAGAACGGCCACGGCCAGAATGAAATTGACTTCCACTACGCCGGCCCCCTCAAGACCGCCGACAACATCTTCCTGTTCAAGCAGATCGTCCGGGCCGTGGCGGCCAGCAACGGCTTCCACTCCAGCTTCCTGCCGAAGCCGCTGCCCGACCAGGCCGGCAGCGGCCTCCACATCAACCTCTCGCTGACCATGGACGGCAAGAACCTCTTTGAGGGCGACATCGCCCCCGACAGCATCCCCGGCAGCTTCATGGCGGGCATCCTCCGCCACAGCCGGGAGCTGACGGCCTTCACGAATCCCCTGCCCAACAGCTACCTCCGCTTCGGCTGCGACGAGGCTCCCCGCTACGTGAGCTGGAGCCGCCAGAACCGCAGCCAGCTGGTCCGCATCCCGCAGGTGAAGGGCGACAACTGCCGCATGGAGCTGCGCAGCCCCGACCCCGCCTGCAACCCCTATCTCGCCATCGGCCTCGTGCTGGCAGCAGGCCTCGACGGCATCGAGAACCGGATGGAGCTGTCTGCCCCTGTCAACCGCAACCTCTTCATCCCTGGCGAAGCCGCCGGTCTCGGCCTCGAGACCCTGCCCGCCTCGCTGGAAGAGGCCGTCGAGGCGGCCAAGAACAGCGAGTTCCTTCACAAATTCCTGCCCGACGAGCTGAGCCGCCGCTACTATGCCGAGGCTCTGCGCCGCTGCGAGGCGCTCAAGAACGCCTCCGACCCCGCCGAATATGAGCGCGTCCACTACTTCAATGCCATCTGATGCAGAATGACATAGGAAAGGAGTGAGCCGAATGGGACGTGCCCTGATCGTAAGCGCGGGCGCAAGCTCCAACGAATATATCTCCGCACGCCTGACGGAGCTGGGCTATGCGCGGCCTATCATCGTACCAAGTGCGGCGGAGGCGCGGCGGAGGATGCTGGAATCCGACTTTGAGCTCATCGTGGTCAACTCTCCGCTGCCGGATGAGTTCGGCCACGAGCTGTGCGCCGACGCCGTGGAGAAAACGGATGCCGGTGTGATATTTCTGGCCAAGGCCGCAGCCGCCGAGCAGCTTCTGACCCCGCTGAGCGAAGAAGGTGTTCTGCTGGTCACAAAGCCCTTCTCCAACACCTTCTTTTTGCAGGCCATCCACATGGCCGCCGCCAGCAACCACCGCCTCCTGCTTTTGCGGCAGGAGAATCAGCGGATGCAGGAAAAGCTGGCGCAGGTGCGGCTGGTGAGCCGCGCCAAGTGCTGCCTCATCGAGCTGGGCCGCATGACCGAGGCCGAGGCACACCGCTACATCGAGAAAAAAGCGATGGACACCCGGCGCGACCGCGCCGAGGTCGCACAGGAGATACTGGACTCCTACGACCCCGCGCAATAATACGTATTGCGCCCCCACTGAGGGAAAATATTTGCTTATCGTGATATTCACGGAAAAGAATATCTGTAAATTAGAGGAGAACCATTATGGCAAAGTTTATTTTCGTGACCGGCGGCGTCGTCTCCGGTCTGGGCAAAGGCATTACCGCCGCCTCTCTGGGCCGACTGCTGAAGTGCCGCGGCCTCAAGGTGGCCAGCCAGAAGCTGGACCCCTACGTGAACGTGGACCCGGGTACCATGAGCCCCCTGCAGCACGGCGAGGTCTTCGTCACCGACGACGGTACCGAGACCGACCTGGACCTGGGCCATTACGAGCGCTTCATCGACGAGAATCTGAATAAGTATTCGAACCTCACCACCGGCAAGGTCTACTGGAACGTGCTGAACAAGGAGCGTCAGGGCGCTTACCTCGGCCAGACCGTTCAAATCATCCCCCACATCACCAACGAGATCAAGAGCTATATCTACAATCTGGCCTCTTCCACCGAGGCCGATGTGGTCATTACCGAAATCGGCGGCACCACCGGCGACATCGAGAGCCAGCCCTTCCTCGAGGCCATCCGTCAGGTGGGTCTCGAGCAGGGCAAGGAGAACTGCTGCTTCATCCATGTGGTGCTGGTGCCTTACATCTCTGGCTCCGATGAGTACAAGTCCAAGCCCGCACAGCACTCCGTCAAGGAGCTGCAGGGCATGGGCGTCAGCCCCGACATCATCATCCTGCGCGCCGACGGCAGCGTGGGCAGTGACATCCGCCGGAAGATCAGCACCTTCTGCAACGTCAAGCCGGAGTGCGTCATCGAGAACCTGACCATGCCCAGCCTCTACCAGTGTCCGCTGATGCTCCACACCGGCGGCCTCGACGACGTGGTGGTCAAGCAGCTGCATCTGGATGTTCCCCCCGCCGACCTCACCGAGTGGAAAGAGATGCTGGCCCGGATCGCCACCCGCAGCAAGACCTGCACCATCGCCCTCGTGGGCAAGTACGTCAAGCTGCATGACGCCTATCTGTCCGTCATGGAAAGCCTCTACCACGCCGGCTTCGAGAACGACAGTCAGGTGGAGATCAAGTGGGTCGAGAGCGAGGACCTGCCCGACCAGGCAGCCTGCAAGGAAGCCTTTGCGGACGTGGACGGCATCATCGTCCCCGGCGGCTTCGGCGACCGTGGCATCGAAGGCATGATACAGGCTGCACAGTACGCCCGCGAGAATAATGTTCCCTACTTCGGCATCTGCCTCGGTATGCAGATCATGGTCATGGAGTTCGCCCGCCATGTTCTTGGCTATGCCGACGCCAACTCCAGCGAGTTCACCCCCGAGGGCCATCACAACGTCATCGACCTGATGGCCGACCAGCAGGGCAACATCCCCAAGGGCGGCACCATGCGCCTGGGCAAGTACCCCTGCACCGTCCTGCCCGGCACCAAGATGGCCGAGTGCTACGGCCAGAGCGAGATCTGGGAGCGCCACCGCCACCGCTACGAGTTCAACAACGACTACCGTCAGGAGATGCAGGACGCCGGTCTGGTCATCTCCGGCACCAGCCCCGATGGCCGCCTCGTGGAGACCGTGGAGCTGCCGGGCCGTGACTTCCACCTCGGCGCACAGTTCCACCCCGAGTTCAAGAGCCGCCCCAACCGCGCACATCCCCTGTTCAAGGGCTTTATCGCAGCGGCGCTGAAGTTCAAGAAGGGCAAGATGGGGCACTGAGAGGTTGTACGAAGGCAAACCTGACCCTAAACCCAAGAGCACCCGCTTTCCACATCACTGTGGAGAGCGGGTGCTCTTTTTGCTATGATGCTATGTAGCCGTGCTTACTTGCTGGCCTTCGTGGTCTTCTTACGAGTGGCGGTCTTACGGGCAGGCTTTGCAGCAGGAGCGGCCTCGGCGGGCTTTTCCTCGGCCTTGGCGGGTGCGGCTTCAGCCTTTGCCCCAGCGGACTTCGCAGCAGTCTTGGCGGCGGTCTTCTTTGCCGCAGGCTTTCTGGTGGTCTTCTTCACAGCAGGTGCAGCCTTTTCCTCAACTGGCTTTTCCTCGGCGGGAGCAGCGGCCTCAGCCTTGACCTCAGCGGGCTTTTCCTCCGCCTTGGGGGCGTGCTTTGCGCGGTCCTTCACCTCGGAGATGGTCCACAGCTGGTCCTCGCCGGCAGTCTCCTGCCAGATCTGGAGCACAGCGCCGTCTGCAGTACCCATGCCCACAGTGTCGATGCACTTGCCGGCAGCCCACATGGAGCGCAGGCGGACGGTGCCGGCCGGGGTGGGCTCCATCTTCCACATCTGGGAAGTGCCGCCCACGTCCTCCCACAGGTGGAGCCAAGTGCCGTTTGCGGTGCCGGTCATCATCAGGTCGATGAGCTTGCCGGAAGCGCGGTTGCGGATACGGTAAACGCCGTCGCCCTCGCGGACGAAAGCCCACTCCTGCTCGGGCTTGCGCTCGTACTTGCCCAGACGGATGTTGCCGCCGTCCTTGACGCTCTCCACAGCCTGAATGACGCTGCCGGTCTTGGCGGCGATGGTGTAGAAGCGGTCTGCTTCAATGATAGTCTGTGCCACAGATTTCATAAGATTTCCCTCCGTATCCCGGGGCAGGATCTCCCCGGAACTCTTCTCTGCGCTGTTTTTTGTCTTCGCGCTTTTGTTTCTTTCCGTAAATTATACCACTTGACGTGATTTTCTACAAGCAATTCGACCTTTCTTTGGCAAATTTGCCAAAAGGCATTCCATTTTCTCCTGCTTTTGCACTCAATACCCTAACTTTTTGCAACGGAGCTGACCGCCGCTGGTGCAGTGCCATCATCTCGACATTTCCCCCGATCTGCGCTATACTTATTATATATCTGCATTTTACCCGTTCTTTGCGCAAAGAGCGGTATTTTCTTTGATTTCCGAAAGTGAGGTATCTCTTCATGCCGTCTTCCCCCCGCACCGCATCCGACGCCGCCGAGCTGGAGCGCAGCAGGCTCCAGTTCGAGAAAATGACCCTGACCCCCGTGCCGAAGCTCATTCTCGGCCTCGCGGCCCCCACCATCCTGAGTATGCTCATCACCAGCATCTACAATCTGGCCGACACCTTCTTTGTGGGCCAGCTGTCCACCAGCGCGTCGGGCGCGGTGGGCGTCGTGTCGAGCCTGATGGCCATCATTCAGGCCCTCGGCTTCATGCTGGGCCACGGCGCGGGCGGCATCATCAGCCGCAGCCTCGGCAGTCAGGACACCCATGCGGCCACAAAGTTCGCCTCCACCAGCTTCTTCACTGCGCTGACCTTCGGCGCAGTGCTGACCGTTCTCGGTCTCGCTGCCCTGCCCGACTTCATGATGCTGCTGGGCAGCACCGACACCATCCTGCCCCACGCCTGCGCCTACGCGCGGCCCATCCTCATCGCGGCCCCGCTCATGATGTCGAGCCTCGTGATGAACAACATCCTCCGCTACGAGGGCAAGGCCAGCTTCGCCATGATCGGCCTCGTCACCGGCGGTGTGCTCAACATCGTGCTGGACCCCATCTTCATCTTCGGCCTCGGCATGGGGACCGGCGGCGCAGGCACGGCCACCGCCCTGAGCCAGAGCATCAGCTTCTGCATCCTGCTTTCCATGTTCCTGCGCGGCAAGACCGTCAGCCGATTCCGCATCACCCAGGTCACCCGCAGCGCCCGGGACTTCGGGCAGATCTTCTTCAACGGTGCGCCCAGCTTCGGCCGTCAGGGCCTGAACAGCATCGGCAGCATGCTGCTGAACGTCGCCGCCCGCAACTACGGCGACGCCGCCGTGGCCGGCATGAGCATCGTGTCCCGCATCTTCCAGTTCGTGCTGTCGGTGGCTATCGGCGTCGGACAGGGCCTGCAGCCTGTAGCGGCCTTCAACTACGGCGCCCGCCGCTTTGCCCGGGTGCGGAAAGCGGCCATCTTCACCATCTCGACGGCTTTCGTCTTTATGGCAGTGCTCAACTCCCTCTGCTGGTTCAACGCCGAGCCCCTCATCCGCCTCTTCCGCGATGACCCCGAGGTCACCGCCGTGGCTCTGCCCGCCCTGCGGTATCAGTGCGTCGCCATGTTCTTACAGCCCGTCATCATCGTGACGAATATGATGTTCCAGTCCATCGGCAAGTCGGGTCGGGCTACCTTCCTCGCCTGCTGCCGTCAGGGCGTCTGCTTCATCCCGCTCATCCTCACCCTGCCCCGCATCTGGGGCCTGAGCGGCATTGAGCTGTGCCAGCCCATCGCCGATGGCCTCACCTTCTGCATCTCGGTGCCTTTTCTGCTGCCCTTCCTGAAGGAATTGAAGGAACAGGGAGACGAAGAATAAGCTTGTCATAAAACTGTAACCAGGCCCGGCCACATTTCTGCAATGAAATGTCCGGGTCTTTCGTATATACTATAGATGGGAAAGTCAAATTCTGGGAGACTGTGAGGTGTTTCTATGAAGACCACTCTGCTTCGACTCAGCCGCCGCGCCGCCTGCCTCGTGCTGGCGGGCGGGCTGCTGACGAGCTGTTCGCTGCTGCCTGCGGCGTCGCCCCGGCACGAGGGGACGGCGTCCTCGCAGGCACCGCAGTATTACAGCGACGCATGGCTCAGCGATGACTCGCTCCACTACCTCTATTCTTACGCCGGGAACGGCGGCGGCACCATCCTCCGGGGCGGCAGAGTGCTCTACAAAGCCAGCAGCTCCGACAGCATCCAGCTGCTGAAGGACACCCTCACCGGCGAGACGGGCCACTACCTCGTGGCCCACTCCACCCCCGGCACGGAGGACCGCACTTCCACCCTTTACGACGCCGACGGCAATGCCGTCATGACCTTTCCCTATGCCGTGAACGCCACCCTCTCGGGCGGGCTGCTCATCCTGCGGGACGACGCTGACGTCTGGGCTTTCGAGAACGGCACCACCGGCGGCACTCGGGTGTACGACCTCGCCACCGGAGCTGAGCTGCCCGTGCCTGAGACGGCCCTTGACTGTATCGTTGTGGATGAGGGCGGCCAGCGCCTCGTCTTCAACTGCTACGACCTGCCCGAGGGCCTTACTTACGCCTACGACGACCCCGACCAGCCGCTCCACCAGTACGTCCTCATCACCGACCGGGAGGGCAATGTGCTGATGCGGGAGGACGGCTGCACGGCCAGCTCCCTCGCATCGTACCGCGGCGGCTTTGCCGACTGGCTCGATTTGAGCTGGTTCCGCGGCGCAGACTGGGGCATCGCTCGCGAAGCCCTCTACAACGTCACCACCGGCGAACTGCTCACCGGCGAAGACGACAGCGCCGTCTCTGCCTGCGGCGTTGGCGTCGCCTGCCTCCAGAGCCGTCAGGACAGCCGCTCCATCCTCTACGATTTGAACGGTGGCGAGGCCGTGGAGCTGGGCCGCTTCGACCGGGCCGTGAACACTTACACCCCCGGCTGCGTCGTCCTCTCCGGCAGCGATGACCCCGACGCCCCCTACACCCTCATCGACCTCGCCAGCGGCGAGAGCATCGGCGTCCAGCGGTACGATACCGACTACCGCTCCGGCAACGTCGCTGTGCTGACGACGGACAACATCCTCAAAGTCTACGACGGCACCACCGGTGCGCTGCTGACCGACGTGGAGGCAGCGCCCGTTGAAGAAGCACAGTACATCAGCGTGACGGCCCTGCCCGACGGCTACGCCCTGCTGCAGTACAACGACGAAAACTACGACATCCTCGCCATCCAGACCTATGGCGGAGAGGGTCTGCTTTGGTCGTCCGCCGGTGAGGCCCAGCAGTACACCTACGCTTCCTACCTCACCAACACCGCCAACGGCCCTCTGCTCACGGCCCACCGGGACAACAGCGACTCGTCGAACCTTTCCGACGTGCTGGACATGGAGGGCAATGTGCTTCTCCGCCGCCTCGGCAGCTGCTACATCCCGGACGACCTGCCCGACGACTGCTTTATCGCGCGGCAGGGCTTCGACTACGGCCTGATGGACTCCACCGGCCAGTGGCTCTACCGCGAAAGCATCTTCTCCTCCCCCAGCGACGACGCTGGCGGGGGCTACCTGTACTGACACGGAGGTTTTTGATATGAAAGAGATGATCTCCCGCCGCAGCTTCCTGCGCGTGATGGGCCTCAGCTTCGGGGCGGCGATGCTCACCGCCTGCAATACCGGCACGGCGGACTCCCCCGCCGACTCTCCGGCAGCGTCTGTCCCCGATGCGGACACGCCCGTCCCCTTCCTGACCGAGGACGAGTTCCCCCGCCTCGACGGCTCCACGGCCTGCATCCCCCTGATGGCCCAGATGAAGGCCGATGTCACCGGCATGGACCTTCTCGAGGCCCAGACCAGCATCACCGTCAGCACCACGGCCTATGCCTGGGAGAACTTCGGCCTCTGGTCCCGCAGCGACAGCGAGGACTACGGCGCACAGCTCCTCATCGTCTACGAGTCCCCCGAGTACGTCAAGGAAGAGCTGGCCGAGGCCGACGCAAAGCTCGAGCAGAAAGCCATTGGCCGGGACGCGCTGGTCTTCATCGTCAACGAAGAGAATCCCGTCCAGAGCCTGACCCAGCAGCAGCTGCGGGACATTTATGCGGGCCGCATCACCAACTGGAAAGACGTGGGCGGCGCGGACTCCCCCATCGTGGCGTTCCAGCGGGGCGTGGACTCAGGCAGTCAGACCCTCTTCAAAAAGCTGCTCATCGACAAGGGCGACGGCCAGCTGATGGCCGCGCCCACCGAGCTTGCCCCCGCCGACATGGGCGGCCTCGTGGACAGCATCGCCGAGTACAACAACTCCGCCAACGCCATCGGCTTTTCGGTCTACTACTACATCGACCAGATGTACTCGAAGCCCGGCCTCCGCCTGCTGGCCGTGGACGGCGTGACCCCCGGCAATGACACCATCGCCGATGAGAGCTACCCGCTCTGCAACGAGTTCTACGCAGTCGTCCACGCGGACGCCGCCCCCGACAGCCCCCAGCGGAAGGTCTACGACTGGCTGGACACCGACGAGGGACGCAGGTGCATCAAGAAGGCGGGGTATGTAGCCCTCTCAGTCACGCCGCAGGCGTGACAGCTCCCCCAGAGGGGGCAACAACGACGACCGCCGCCAGTGGCGGAAACAGGGAGTCGTTGTTGGGGCAGCGGCCAGCAAGACGCAAGCGAAGCGCCGCGGATGCCGGGTGCCGCAACCCGGGTGCGAAGCACCTCTGGCGTGACGGTCAGGCCCACGCTGGACGAGCAAAGTTTCTTTATATTGAAAACAGCAGTGCCCTGCTACAGAGGGCAGCAGCTTCGGAACAATATCCTTGTCAAGCTGCTGCTAATCTCTGTAGCAGGGCACTATTTTTTACGTTATATCAGGCTTCCGGTGTCCAGTAGAAAGTAACCCGGCCTGCCAAAGCCTCTCCTACAAGGAGAGGTGGCACGCCGCAGGCGTGACGGAGAGGTTGTACAAAGACGAGCCTGCCCTCTAGCAGAGTTCCCATAAAACAGTATTTGCAAAAGTTCCCTAAATGGGGAAGATTTGGCGTGACTTCGGTCACGCCTTTTCTTTTGCTTCCAGTTCATCCAGAGGGATGTACCCCAGCCCATCGTACTTGATATGGATGTGCTGCACCCGCTTTCCGCTGGACTTATCCGGGGCATCCACATAGATAGCGGACACCAGTTCACGGAGAGCATAGGGGGTGAGTTCTTCAATATGGACGTACTTGTGCGCTTTCTGGACGAACTTTTCAATATTCTCGATTTGCTGTTCCTGTACTTCGATTTCCTGCTGGATAGAGAGGACGTCCTCTTCCAGCTGCTTCTGCTCGGCATCGTAACTCTGGCTCATCATGTCAAAACGTTCATCGCTCAGCTTTCCACTGGCGTTGTCCTCGTAGATCTTCATGAACAGCCGTTTGAGATCTGCGATCCGCTTCTCATTCCGGGCAAGCTGCTTCTTCAGGACGGTCAGCTTTTCGGTGCTTTCCACCCGAAGCTGCTCCTCCATGACCTTGCGGAAGTAGTCTTCATGGCAAAGGATGTAGTCCGTTACCTGCTGGATATGGTTCAGCACACGGCCTTCCAGAACCTTTACCCGGATGAAGTGTCCCTTGCACTTGCTCCCGTTCTTCTTGTGCAGAGAGCAATCAAAGAAGTCTTGACTGAAGTCCCTGTTATTGGACGAACCATATTGCATCTTGGAACCGCAGTCAGCGCAGTAGACCATACCGGAGAAAATGCTGCTCTTGCCTGTCCGGGTCATGCGGTGACGCTGGTTACGAATCTCCTGAACCTTTTCAAACACATCATCGTCAATAATGCGCTCATGTGTATCCGGGAAGATAGCCTGATTTTCCACAGGATTCAGATGTCTCTTTTTATCCCAGATAGAGTTAGTATAGGTCTTGAAATTGACTGTGCAGCCAGTGTACTCCCGGCGTTCCAGAATCAAACTTACTGCTCTTTTATCCCAGCGATAAGGGTCTTCCGGGGCAGGTGCGTTTGTACTCCGGCCATGGCTCAACTTGTAGGCGGTAGGGGTCAGAACCTTATCTTCCCACAGTTGGTTCGCAATTTGGGTCGGCCCACGGCCTTCCATGCACATGGAGAAGATGCGCTTCACGACCGCAGCCGCTTCCAGATCAACAAGCCAATGCTTCGGGTTCTCCGGGTCTTTTACATAGCCGTACGGCACATTGACCGTCAGCGGTACGCCACGCTCTCCCTTGGCCTTCTGAACGGCCCGAATCTTGCGGCTGGTATCGCGGGCGTAAAACTCGTTGAACCAGTTCTTAATGCCCGCAAAATCGTTGTTTACGCTGTTCGGGTCAATGGTGTCGTAGTTGTCGTTAATGGCAATGTAGCGAACGCCATACTGGGGAAAGGTGAAGTTGGTGTACAGACCTGTCAAGGCAGAATTGCGCCCCAGTCGGGATAAATCCTTCGTGATAACGATTCCTACACGCCCTGCTTCGATCTCGACCAGCATACTCTGAAAGCCGGGACGGTCATAGTTCGTGCCGGAGTAGCCATCATCCACAAAGAACACCGGGTTCGGGAAGTAGTTCTTCTTGGCGTATTCCAGAAGGATGGCCTTCTGGTTCTCAATGGACAGGCTTTCGCCGAGCCGTGCGTCCTCTTGCGACAGTCGGCAGTAAAGTGCGGTGATTTTATTCGTTGCTCCAGACATTGTTGTGTCCTCCTTACTCTGTGGAGCAACTGTCAGTACAGGATTGGTTACCGGGTCAAGTATAGCAGAATTGGGCGCAGTTGTCATTCGTCTGCACCCTCATCTTCAAATTTTTGCTGGGCGTTCTTGGCAACAATGCGCTCCAGCTTCTTCAAAAAGGATTCCTTGCCCTCATAGCTGCCGGTCACGGTGTAGGTGGTGTGACCGACTTTCTCCGTGGTGGTCAGTTCTGGAATCCAGAAAGCGGACAGGTTCTTGACATGGAGGTTGCCGTTCTCGTCCACATAAGAGCCGTGTTTCTTCTGCTCTTCGGTCAAGGGCTGCCGCTTGAAATAGATTTCATTTTCGGAGATGCTCACGGTTTCGCTGGCTTGCTCCTTCGGGGTGTCGTCATACAGCTGGGCAAAAAATGCCAGTGCATCCTCGGGTGAGTCTTCCTCCATGAGCTGCTCGAAAACTCGCTGCTCCTCTGCCGAGAGGTTGTTCCATGCGGCATCCAACTCCTGCTCGTTGGCCGCGTTGACAAAGGCTTCGATTTCTTTTTTCATGGTGCATCCTCCTTTGGCTGCGGAAAGCGTTTTTCAAAAAGTATGGGTTTTCGTGAGAGCAAGAATCGTCCCGTGGCCACAAATTTTCAATACTTGAAAATTCCTGCCCCTTTGGGACTGCTTCTTGTTGGGGCGTGCCTGCCCCAAACCCTGCCAGATAAAAGCAAAGGGGCATTATCTGCCCCGATGCTTTTCCTTTCGCTTCTGCTGTTTCAGTTCAAACTGACGCTGCTTTTCTGCTTCGCGTTGTTTACGGCTAAGTGCTTTTCGCACCAGCTTATTTTCTTCTCGCTGCATTTGCAACGCCTGCTGTGACTTTGTACCGATTCCTGTGGCAACTGTTTCCTTTCGGATTTGTCGTTGCAATCGCTTTGGGTTCACAGACTCTTTCTTTACAACTGTCTCAACAGATGGACTGAAGCGCAGCCGACTGTAATTTTTGAGCAGATACTCCCAGACTTCATAGTCCTTTGGTTCTGGACCAAACACGACTTTACACACTGAAAGCTTTCTTCTCTCAATACGTTCAAATACTCCGATCCAGAATGGATCCTCAAAAAATACAGTCAGCTTTGTAGAATCAATGTCCATAACGAAACCCTCCTGAAATAAATCCTTACAGGAACGGACAACCCGGAGGGGAAGGTTACTTACCTACACCGTGCGGTGTAGACGGCTGGGCTACCTACCAGCTCTGGCATCTCTCAGAAAGAAATGCGTTGCGTTTTTATCCTGCTTTTATTATATAAAGCACATCCCTGTGCATTATATCTGCCTTAATTGGTTTTCCAAGTGAAGTATACCACACTCGTGGTCAAATGACCACCCATATATACGAGAATTTGGCCGTTTTACTGCGTACGTGCGTACCAACCTTCCGTACGCACGTACGCAGCGATTCGCCCGAAACGTACCTTATACAACCGTTCCCCCTCGGAGAGCCCACGGCACTTTGCAGGCCGCAGGGATGAAAGTGTCATAGTGGGTTATTACACTTCCGCAGAAGTGCCTTTTCCTCGCCGCAAACAGCCGGGGTGCGCCTTTGTGGAGCTTTCTATGCGGCGAATCCACATCGTCCACAGGCGATGTGAGCAGGGATTCTAAGGGGCGCAGCACCTTTGGCACACGACTTTGGTACAAAGTCTAGTGTGTTACACCTTGCCAGAGGTGTACACGTTCCTGAAATGCAAAAAGCCCCATACCCAACACCTTGACGGTGCGGACATGGGACTTGATGCTTCCTCGGCCTAGCCGGGTACTCGTAACCAATCCTGACAGGCAGTTGCCGTGTCATTTCTCGAAAACTGTTTTACGAATACCCAGCACTGTAGCAAGGCCCGCTCTTTTACGCCATATTACGCCTCAGGCGTCTAGTAGGAAGTTGCCCGGCCTGCCAAGGGCTCCCCCTCTGGGGGAGCTGGCGCGAAAGCGCCTGAGAGGGCTACACCACCAAACACCACAGCGGCGTCGTGATGAGCCGATTTCAACGCCCGCGCCCCGCCGGGCGGCATGATTTTTCTGCATCCCTTGCAGAAAAAGAGGCCAAGACCCATTCTGTCAGGTCTTGGCCTCTTTTCTGTTTCCTTTATAGGCCGAACAAATCGGCGTGTGTGCCGGTGCGGTACAAATACAACTCCGTATCTGTCTGGTAGTAAATCAGCAGCCAATCCGGCTGTATATGACATTCCCTATGGGGAATGCAGCTACCCGTCAAGCTGTAATCTCTATTCTGTGGCGGGAGCTGTTCAGAAACGGCCAGTACATTGACGACCTGCTGAAGCAAAGCCATATGTAATGCCGCTTCTGACACACTTTCAAATCTTTCTTAAATCTAGTGGAGTATTTTACTTCAAGCACTTTCATCCTCCAGCAACGAGCTGATCAGATTTTCAACCGGCCCGTTGTAGGTATGACCGCCGCCGTTATCCAGTTCTTCAAAGGCTTCCAGCGTGTCGGCATTCGGTGTTTCACTTTCATCCGGAATAGCAGCCCCCTGCAAGTAGGCAATAATATACAGCAGCTTGTTTTCCGGCACTTGGTCAATCAAGCTCTTCGCCAATTCTCTTATACTCATAACACACCCATCCTTTCGTGTAAAGTTTCAGGCTTATAAGTATTATAGCACTTTTTTTCTTTATTTAACAATCCTGCGTACCTTTTCCCAAAAAGCAAAAGCCCCACGACACACGCCGCTTTTCAGCGGTATATCGTAGGACTTTTTGGAGCTGGTGACAGGAGTTGAACCTGCAACCCACTGATTACAAATCAGTTGCGCTGCCATTGCGCCACACCAGCGAGTATCGTTTGCACAGGGTACTCTAGTAGAATACCAGAAACCTCCCCGCTTGTCAATATCTTTGTCCGGCCCGCTGTCGGCCCATGCAGCGCTGTTTCAGGGCGTTTCGAGACATCCGCGAGGCGATTCACGCAGATACGGCCACATTATGGCCGGAATGTGATAGAATAAAACAAGCTTAATATTTATGCTTCTTTCACAAGTTCCTGCCGCTTTGTCTTGAACTTCTGTGCAAAACTCATATTTTTCAGAGGAGGTTTCTATGATCTCTTATCGCAAGCTTGCAATGCGCGTTCTGGGGCATCCGCTGCGGGTGCCGTCCCCCCGGCCTGCGTCCCACCGGGTGACGGCGCTGGCGCTGACAGCCGCAATGGTGGCCGGCATGGCCGCACCGGCGTATGCGGATACCTATTACATAGGCGATGGTGACATCACCATCACCAAAGACGAAACCGGCACCCAGGTCAAGCAAGGCAACAACACAAAAACAGACACGGACGGCAATATCATCATCAAGGGCGGCAAGAACCCAGAGGGTACCACCGCCTCCGGCGGCAGCTCTTCTACCGGCATCACCTCCGCACCCTCTCCCGCCCAACCCAAGTTGACCGCTCCCCCATCAGAAGACAGCGACAGCGAAAACGAAGACAAGGTCTACCTCGGCGACACCAAGGGCAGCACGTCTTCCACCGGCAGCGGCGAGGAAAACGAGAACCAGCCTGACGACACTACCGGCGGCGAAGAAAGCAAGAACCAGCCTGACGACACTACCGGCGGCGAGGAAAACGAGACTGATCCCACGAAAAAGGACCAGACCGGCGGCAAGAACACCGGCGCGGGAAGCTCTGACCCTGAGAGCAAAGGCTCTGAGAGCGGCACCTCCGGCTCGGCGGGCGGCACTCCCACCACCGGCAGCGAGACCCCTGCCGAAGGCACGGAAAGCACGGAGAGCAGCCTCTCTACACCCAAAAGCCAGTTCACGTACACCGGCGCATCCCTCAAGGTCGCCGACGACAATGACGATGAAGAGACCCGGAACGAATCGACCACAGCCTTGGAACGCGCGGCGGAAAACTTCAAGAGCACCGCCAACAACGTCACCAACTATGTCATCCGCATCATCAACAAGGCCATAGGCAATGACAACACCCTCAACGTGACGCTGGAAAATGTCAACATTACGGCCAACAACAAAAACGCCGCCCTCAGCGTCGAGGGCGCGGGCGGCACGACGATCACGCTCAAGGGCGACAATACCCTCACCAGCGGTGGCTACCATGCCGGCCTCGAGCACAACGAAAAGAGCGAGGATGACAACGGTAATTCTGTTGACACCGGTAAACTGACCATCACATCCGGAAATGAAAATGGCAGCAACACCGGCAGCCTGACTGCCACAGGCGGCGGTGGCTCTGCTGGCATCGGCAGCGCCTGGAGCACCGGCGCAGTCGGCAGTGGTGCCGGCACCATTAAGATAACAGGCGGCTCCCATGGTGCCGGCATTGGCAGCGGTGAATGGGCTACCGGCAAAACCAATATCACCATCAGCGACACCGCCAAAATCAATGCGCGGACCGATCAGTATGGTGCCGGCATCGGCAGCGGTAACGACACCACCGGCCCGACCACAGTCACCATCACGGGCGGCACCATCGTGGAGGCCGTGGGCGGCGACCTCGGCGACGGCATCCACAGCGACGGCAAGCTCACCATCTCCGGCGGCACCATCGGAACCGCGCAGGGCGGCGACGGCAAAGGCAAGAGCGGCGGCAGCGGCATCTTTGGCAAGACCATGGAGATCCTTTTCGGTATCATCAATCAAGCCACCGGCGGCAGGATAGAGTATGCCACCGGCGGCAGCGCCGAAAGCGGCGCTGGCGGCAACGGCGGCAACGGCGGCGCGGGCATCGGCGCAGGCCTGAATGCCGGCACCACCACCATCAACATCACCGACGGCACCATTGAAAAGGCCGAGAGCAAGAACGGCGGCGCCGGTATCGGTTCGGGCTATATCGGTGGTTCTTCCACGGTCAACATCTCCGGTGACGCCGAACTCAAAGACGTCAGGGGCGGCAATCTCGCTGCCGGCATCGGCTCAGGCTATGGCTCCGACAAGGTGGACGTCGTGATCGACGGCGGCACCATCAACGCAACGGGCGGCTTCAATGCCGCGGGCATCGGCTCGGGCGATAATGGCCCCAGCAGCGTGACCATCAGCGGCGGCAGCGTCTCCATCAGCAATACCGACGCCGAGCTGGACATCACCGCAACCGCCCCCAACGCCGACAATGCCATCCGAAGCAAAGACGGCAAGAAGCTGGATGAGGTCATCCAGCTCGCGGAAAACGGCAAGAAGGGCCTCGTGAAGCTCGTAAAGAGCGGCACCACCAGCATCTCGCGGCTCTTCCACAACGGTGTCTACGCGGACAGCCATTCCACTCCCCCGACCGCGTAACGGCCGAGATGAGTGAGGCAGAAAAGGCCAAGTACGGCGACATCTCTTCCGTCCACAACTGGACCGTCAGCGACCGTAAGGATCCGGACTGCGGCAATGCCGGCTACATCGAATACACCTGCATGGTGGACCACTGCGGCACCACGTTCTGCCACACTCTCCCCGCCGCCGGTGAGCACACCTGGAACGAGGGCGTCGTCACGAAGGAGCCCACCTGCACTGCCGACGGCGTGCGCACCTTCACCTGTTCTGCCTGCGGCGATACCCGGACTGAGGCCATTAAAGCCCTCGGCCACGAGTACGGCCAGTGGGTCATCGACAGGGACGCTACCTGTGTCGAGCAAGGCTCCAAGCACCGTGACTGCATCCGTGGCGACGATACCCAGACCGAGGCCATCCCCGTCAGCAAGACCCACACCTTCGGCGAGTGGGTCATCACCAAAGAGCCTACCTGCACCGAGAAGGGCGAGAAACAGCGCAGCTGCACGGTCAGCGGCTGTGTCGTCACTGAGACGCAGGAGCTGCCCGCCCTCGGCCATCAGTGGAGCAGCTGGACGCCTGTCGAAGGCGACAGCAGCCGCGAGTACCGCATCTGCGAGGTCTGCAATGAGGTGGAGTACCGCGATGTCTCCCACAGCAGCGACAACAGCACCATCTCCACCGGCCTGCGTGTCCTTGACCCGGCTCAGGCCAACATCCTCCAGAACGTCCAGCTGGTCCAGCTGAACCAGATCAGCGATGTTCTCTACATTGATGTCACCCATGAGACGGCATCCCTGCATGGCGTCCTTTCCGATTTGACCGACCTCCGCTCTGAGCGCATCGAGACCGTTGTCTTCTCCACCGAACGCTGCACTTCCACCCTCTCCCTCTCCGATGTTGCAGCCCTCGGTGCGGGCGATACGCCTTTCACCCTCAGCCACAGCGGCTCCACCGCCAGCTTCATCGTGGGCGGCGCAGACCACACCGCACTGCTGAGGTAAGCACATTGCCATTCTCTATTCCTTCCACATAACGACCAAGGCCCCCGCAGTTCTGTTCCAAACTGCGGGGGCCTTGGCGTTTTATTATGATAAAATTTTACTTCAGCTCCCGCTGTACGGCAGCGAAGTCCTCGAGGGTCAGGGCCTCGGGGCGGATGCGGGCGTCGAAGCCCGCCGCCTCGATGGCCGCGATGACCTTATCTTTCGGCAGGCCGAGGCCGCTGGCGATGGCGTTGGCGGCGGTCTTACGGCGCTGGCCGAAAGCGGCACGGATGAGGGCAAAGTAGCCGTCCTCGTCCTCCACCTGTACGGCGGGAGTGGGGCGGATGTCCATCCGCACAACGGCGCTGGTAACCTTCGGGGCCGGGTAGAAGCTGCCCGGCGCGGCGGTGAACATCAGTTTTGAGGTGGCGTAGTAGCTCACGGCACAGCTGATGGCGCTGGACGCCCGGGTGCCGGGGGCAGCGGCCAGACGGTCGGCGGCCTCCTTCTGCACCATGACGGTGAGGTTCTGGATGGGCAGGCGGTCGCCCAGCAGCTTCATGACGATGGGGCTGGTGATGTAGTAGGGCAGGTTGGCGCAGACAGCCACCGGCATCCCGGGGAACTCCTCCTCGATGAGGGCGCGGAGGTCTACTTTCAGAACATCCTGCAATACCAGCTTGAAGTTATCCACGCCCGCCATGGTCTCGGCCAGCAGGGGCGGCAGGCGCTCGTCCACCTCGATGGACACCACCTTGGCGGCGCGCTGGGCCAGCTCTTTGGTCAGCACGCCGATGCCGGGGCCGATCTCCAGCACGCCCCAGCTCTTATCGACGCCGCTGGCGTCCACGATCTTGGGCGGCAGGCCGGGATTGATGATGAAGTTCTGTCCAAAGCCCTTGGAGAGCGCGAAATCGTATTTTTCGCACAGGGTGCGGATAACGGAGAGGTCGGTCAGCTCCGGCATATTGGTTTTCCTTTCTGTTTCTTGCTAAAACAGCAAAACCTCTCCGTCACGCCTGCAGCGTGCCACCTCCCCTATCGAGGGGAGGCCTTGGCATTCCGCAAAGCTTACTCTCTTCGCCAGAGGTTCCCCTCGGTAGGGGAGCTGTCTGCGAAGCAGACTGAGAGGTTGAGCTATTTACACGACTAAAGTTATTTTTAAGAAGTGTTTACTGCGCACTTGCAGCCTCCTGCTCCCCTTCTGCACCGGCCTCGGAGGAAGCCTCTGCCTCCCCTGCGGCCTCGCTGGAAGCGGTGCTCTCGGCTGCGGCCTCCGAAGAGGCTGCGGCGGAGTCGGCGGCGATGTCAGCGTCGTTCACGCCGCCCACGGTGGTGACACCGGTGAGCTGCTGTGCACAGCTGACGGCGCGCTGTATCTGCGGGTCCGTGTCGAGGGTGTAGTCATAGTAGCTGACCTGCTCGTCGGCAGTCAGCGGGCGCTCCACGTCCACGGTCAGGCCGGTGCCGTCGAAGCAGGAGCCGTCGCCGCAAATGAGCTTTGCCACCGTGACCACGACAGCGCTGCCGTCCGAGAGGCGCTGGGGGCTGCTCTGGATGGTGCCTTTGCCCATCGTGGTGCTGCCCACGAGGCGGGTGCCGCACAGGGTGCGCAGGCTGGACGCAAAGAGTTCTGCCGCACTGGCGGTGTTCTCGTTCACGAGGCAGACGGTGGGCTGGCTGATGACCGAGTCGCCGGTGCTGCTGCCCAGCAGGGTGCGGTTGCCTGCCTTATCCTCCGCGTAGGCCAGCACGCCTTCCGGCGCGACGAGTTCGATGCAGCTGATGGCGTCATCAAGGATGCCGCCGCCGTTGTCGCGCAGGTCGAAGATGAAGCTCTGGGCGCCGCTGGCGGTCAGGCTGCGGAGCGCAAAGTCCAGCTCACTGGGGGTGGAGTTGTCGAACTGCCAGATCTTGATATAGCCCACATTGCCCTGCACCAGCGCGGAATCGACGCTGTTGGCCGTAAAGCCGGAGTGGGTCAGATCGGCGGTGTGCTGGGCGTTCTCGCTGTCCAGCCAGCCTACATTGACGCTCGTGCCACTCTCGCCCCGGAGTTTGTTCTGGACAGCCTCCACGCTGCCCAGACTTTTGATGTCTGCGCCGTCGATGGTGGTGATGTAATCACCCCGCTGGAGGCCGGCCTCCTTGGCAGGAGACTCGTCATACACTTTGATGACCTTGGCGTAGCCGGACTGGTCGATGGCCAGCTCCACGCCGATGCCCATCAGCTTGCCGCTCTGGGCGTTGAGCAGGTCGGTGTAGGCCGAGGCGGTGTAGTAGCGGGCGTACTTGTCGCCGGTACCCAGCAGATAACCGGCAGTCAGACGGTCGTACAGCACGGTCTCGTCGATGTCGTAGTAGTCGTTGGCGCGCACATAGCGGTCTACCTCGGCCACCTTGTTGTACATGCTCTCCTTTTCCTTCACGCTGGTGACGGTGTGGTCAAACAGCCGCATCGCCACCAGCATCGTGATGGAAAAAGTGACCGTCATTGCCAGAATGACGATGGTCACGGTCATCCCTACGGAAATTTTGCGGTTCATTCAGTGTCCTCCCCAGTTCAGACCAAAAACATCAGGATGACACTGCCCAGTACCGACAGCAGGAACACTCCTGCCAGAATCAGACAGCCCACCCGAAGGATACGCTTGCGTTTTTGCTCGTTCATTTCGCCTTGTGGCCTCCTTTGACCCCTCGACTTCAATTACAGTTGTGTTATCTTATCGGAATATAACCGCGGGGGTTGACCGCATTGGCCTTGGAGCCGCCCTTCCACACCTCGAGATGGAGGTGGTTGCCGGTAGAGTTGCCGGTGGAGCCCACATAGCCGATGAGGTCGCCCTGGTTGACATACTTGCCCGCCGACGTTGCCACCGAGCGCATATGGCCGTAGAGGGTGGAGTAGGCGTTGCCGTCTGTCATTTTGCCGTGATAGATGATGACATAGTTGCCGTAGCCGCCGCTGGACCAGCCGGCCACCTGCACATAGCCGCTGGCGGCTGCGTAGATGGGAGTGCCTGCGGGGGCGGCAAAGTCGATGCCGGCGTGGAGTTTGTTGACGCCGGAGACCGGGTTTTTGCGCCAGCCGTACTCGCTGGAGATGCGGGTATAGCTCCTGAGCGGGCAGATAAAGCCGCTGAAGCTCAGCTGGGGCTTGCTGGCCGCTGCCGCTGCGATGAGCTTCTGGATCTCCTTCTTGACGGCCTCGTAGTTCATCTCGTCCGACTCGATGGCCGCCTGGGCGTTCTTCTGGGCCTGCTGGGCCTCAGCGGCGCTCAGACGGGCCTCCTTGACGCTGTTGTTGAGCTCGTTCTGCTTGGACTGCATCTGCTTGTTCTGGGCGTCCAGCTCAGCCTTTTTGTTTTGCAGCTGGGTGCGCTCCTCCACGAGCTGGGTGCGGTCGGCCACGAGGGCTTCCTTCGCAGCCTTCATGTTGTCGAGTATCTCGGTATCCTTCACCGAAATGTCCTGCATGACCTCATTGAAGGTCAGAAGCTCGTACAGATCGTTCACAGACCGGAGCATGGCGACGCTGCCGCCGTCCCGCAGCTCCTGCATCGCGGCCATATGGCTCTTGAAATCGTCCCACTGGTCGGCGATCTCCTGCTCTTTCCGGGCGATCTCATTCTGCTTGGCGGTGATCTCCTGCTCTTTAACGCCGATGCTGTTCTGCACCTCGGAGATCTGGCTCTTGAGGACGCTGATCTGGCTCTGGAGCACCGAGACTTTTTCCTTCAGCTCAGACTCGAGGGCCTTGGCAGCAGCTTCCTTCTTTTTGGCGTCGTTCAGCTCCGTCTTATGCTGCTTGATGGACGCAGAGATCTTGTCCAGCTTGTTCTGCAGCGAGCTCATGCTGGTGGCCGCACTGGCCGGATAGACCGTCACGCTCAGCACGAGGCAGGCGGCGGCCAGAAAGGCGCAGGCGGCACGCATCATGGCCGAATGGCCCGACGGCTTTGCGTGGCGGGGCGGATGATGCAGGACAAAGCCTGCAGAATGCTTGTCGTGGTACACAGTAGGCCCCTCCTTACACGTTCAGGTGCTTGCGGATGGAGAACATACTGCCCAGACCGCCCACCAGAGCGCCGCCCGCGAGGCTGTAGGTCAGGATGGTGGGCCAGACATTTTCCAGCGGCACCAGAGCCGTACCCATAAGCATCTGCCACAGGCCGCCCAGCGTGGGCGACAGCTGAACAATGTAGGCATAGCCGCCGATGGTGGCAGCTGCCGTCAGGATGCCGGAGAGCAGGCCCATAGTCAGGCCCTCGATGACGAAAGGCAGGGTGACGAGGGCGTTGGTAGCGCCGACATACTTCATGATCTCGATTTCACGGCGGCGGGCAAAGACGCTCAGCCGGATGGTGGTACCCACCGTGATGATGCTGACAGCCATCAGCACCAGCACCAGACCGCGCCCGACCTTGGTGACAGCCTGCTGGACCTCCACAAAGGTCTTGGTCATCTCGATGGGAGCCGTGACGCTGTAGACGCCGCTGATGTTCTCGAACTGCTTGCTGATGGTCTCCATCTGGTTCAGATCAGACAGGGAGACGCGGTAATTGGCCTTGAAAGGGTTGTCGTTCTCGAACTCGTTCAGCAGGGCGGCATAGTCGGACATATACCCCTTGTACTGGTTGAGGACGTCTTCTTTGGACATATACTGCACCCGGCTCACACCTGCGGTGCCGCTGAGGGCATTGCCCACAGACTGGATGGTGGCGTCATCAGCCTCGGGGTCCACGTAGACCACCATCTCGTTCTGGCTGCCCAGATAACTCACCATGCTGTCCACATTGACTTCAATGAGGCTGGCGAAGATGTTCAGGGTCATGCAGACGCTGAGGGAAGCGATGCAGGCGATGGTCATGGCCCAGTGCTTGCCGAGGTTGCGCACGCCGCGCCGGGTGAGGAACCCAAACGTAGAGATTTTCATACGTGTACCTCCTCGCCGAAACTGGCCGGAACATCGGAGATGATGCGGCCATGCTTCAGGGTGATGGTGCGGCGGTTGAAGCGGCGCACCAGTTCATGCTCGTGGGTGACGACAAGCACCGTGATGCCCATCTCGCTGACGCGTTCCAGCAGTTCCATCATCTCAAGGCTCATCTCGGGGTCGATGTTGCCGGTGGGCTCGTCCGCAATGACGAGGCGGGGGCTGTGGGCCAGAGCGCGGGCCACGGCCACGCGCTGCTGCTCACCGCCGGAGAGGAACTCGGGGTAGACCTTTGCCTTATCTTCCAGATGCACCAGCTCCAGCATGTAGTTGACGCGCTCTTTGATGTCTTTTTTGCCGATGTTGGTGACATGCATGGCAAACGCCACATTCTCGTAGACCGTCATGGTGGGGATGAGGCGGAAATCCTGGAAGATGATGCCCATCTGGCGGCGAAGGAAAGGCACTTTGCCCCGGCGCAGCCGGGCGACGTCCTTGCCGTCCACCATGACGCGGCCCTCGGTGGGCAGCTCTTCGCGGAGGATGAGCTTGAGCAGAGTGGACTTGCCGGCGCCGGAGTGGCCCACCAGAAAGACGAACTCGCCGTCGTCTACATGGAAGTCGATGTCCTCCAGAGCGGGAGTATCACTCCGTTTGTATATCTTGGTGACATGTTCAAAATCTATCATGAGTATCTTGCTCCTGAAAAGTTTATTTGGCACAGAAGTTCCAGACCAAACCTCTCCGTCACGGCTGACGCCGTGACGCAACCCGGCCTTGTCGAGCGTATGCGAGACTGAGAGGCTATCCCTATTACAAAAGAAACCGGCCAGCATCGGGGTCGAGCGGCCGGTTTCGGCGTCCGCAGCCGGAGCGGCTGAGACGAAATATCAATATTTGGCCGGGTTGTTGGACAGGTACTTCTTGACCATGAGCGCTACCTTGAACACGATAGCGTCGTCGAACTCACGCAGATCCAGACCGGTCAGCTTTTTGATCTTTTCCAGACGATACACCAGCGTGTTGCGGTGGACGAACAGGCCGCGGCTGGTCTCGGAGACGTTCAGGTTGTTCTCGAAGAAGCGCTGGATGGTGAACAGGGTCTCCTGGTCCAGGCTCTCGATGCTGCCCTGCTTGAACACTTCGCGCAGGAACATCTCGCAGACCGTGGTGGGCAGCTGGTAAATAAGACGTGCGATGCCCAGATTGTCGTAGCGGATGATCTGCTTTTCGGTGTCGAACACCTTGCTGACCTCCATGGCGATCTGTGCTTCCTTAAAGGAAGTAGCCAGGTCCTTCACGTTGGCGATGGGGGTGCCGATGCCCACGACAGCCTTGATGTAATGCTCGCCGGACAGGGTGTCCACGATGCTGGCGGCCAGCTTCTCCATATCGGTGCGGTCGATGCCCTTGCGGATCTCCTTGACCAGGACGGTGTCCGTCTCGCTGATGTTGAAGACGAAGTCCTTCTGCTTGTCGGGGAACAGGCTGCTCACCACGTCGTAAGCGGAGATGTCGCCGCCGCTGGTGACGCGGACGATGAACACCACGCGGGAGACGTCGGTGGCAAAGTGGAGCTCACGGGCCTTGGCGTAGATGTCGCCGGGCAGGATATTGTCCAGCACCACATTCTTGATAAAGTTGGCTTTGTCGAACTTCTCGTCGTGATACTGCTTGATGCTCTGCAGGCTGATGGACAGCACAGCGGCAAACTGGCCTGCAGTCTCGTCCGCACCTTCCACAAAAACGGCATAATCGTTATGCTTTGCGCTGGAGAACTGCTGGTAGGTGTAGCCATCCCGCACGAAGCGGTCACCGGCCGTCAGACGCTCTGCCATAAAGCCCTCGCGCACCTCGCCGATCAGATTCAGCTCCGAGCAGGAGATGACAGCGCCGGTCTCATCCACCACGCCGACCACGCGGTCGATCGCGTCCTTCATCTGGTAGATCACGCTCTGAAATACTCTATTGGCCATAAATGGATACCCCTTTTCCTCTCTTGTGCAAACCGCAGGTGGGCGGGATTGTGATTTTTAACAATTTCGCCGCATTACATTTTATATTTTACACAAAAGAATTTACTTTTGCAACATATTTCACCAAAAAAAATTCTTCTTTCTTGTTGAAATTATCTTTCGGGGTCATTTTCGGGCCAAAAAGGGCCTTTCTGCGTGGTTCTGAGGGCTATTTTACCGGTAAAATGTGATACTTTTTTGAAAATCGGGTGAAAAGCAGTCCTTTACCCCGTGGTAATTTTCGCCACCTCGTCAGCTGTCAGCTCCCGCCACTGGCCCGGGGCAAGGCTCTCGTCCAGCGCAAGCCCGCCGATGGCGTCCCGGTGCAGGGCGTTGACGCCCGCACCGTAGACACCGAACATCCGCTTGATCTGATGATACACGCCCTGCCTGAGCAGAACGCGGACCGTCAGCCCGTCGGGGGTGAGGGCAGACACTTCCGCCGGCGAAAGGGCCGTGCCGTCGGCAAGGGTAACGCCTGCGGCAAAGCCGGCCTTCATCTCTTCTGTCAGCGGGGTGTCGATGACGACGGTGTAGGTCTTGGAGACATGGCGCCTGGGCGCGAGGATGTCGTGGGCAAAGCCTCCGTCGTCCGTCAGCAGGACGAAACCGGTGCTGGTCTTGTCCAGCCGCCCCGCCGGGAACAGCTCCCGCCGGGGATAGGCATCCCCCACCAGATCCACGACCGTCGTGTCCCGCTTGTCGGTGGAGGCGCTGACGACGCCCTCGGGCTTGTTGAGCATAAGGTAGACGAACTGCCGGTAGGCCAGCGCTTTGCCGTCCACAGCCACGGCGTCAGCCTCTTTCAGCTGGGTATCCCCTTTCTTGCAGACCGCGCCGTTGACCGTGACGCGGCCTTTCGCCAGCAGTGCCTTCGCCTCGCTCCGGGTGCATTGGGCCGTCTCGGCTAAATATTTATCGAGTCTCATGAAAACTCCTTCTGTGTGCAGAAAAGAGGCCGTTGCCTGCGGCAACAGCCTCTTTTCCTGTAAAATCACGTTTAGACGCTCAGATTTGCGTGTTGTTCCACAGCATCCGGGTTGGCGTCAAAGATGGGCTTGAGGATGTGAGCGATGAATTCCTCCACCTGCTGGGGAGCGCGGCCCACAAAGTTCTCCGGCACAAGGCCCGCCGCGATCTCTTCCTTGGTCAGACCAAAGGCCGGGTCGGCGGCGATGCGGTCCACCATGTCGTTGGGCAGACCCTCTTCCTTGACCTGCTTGCCGGCGGCGATGGCGTGCTGGCGCAGACGCTCGTGGAGCTCCTGACGGTTGCCGCCCTTCTCCACGGCCTGCATCATGATGTTCTCGCTGGCCATGAAGGGCAGCTCGGCCATCAGGCGGCTGCGCACGACCTTCGGGTAGACCACGAGGCCGTCGGTGACGTTGAGCATAATGTTCAGGATGGCGTCGGTGGCGAGGAAGCCCTCAGCCATGGCAACGCGCTTGTTGGCGCTGTCGTCCAGTGTGCGCTCGAACCACTGCGTACCGGTAGTGAAGCTGGGGTTGAGCACATCCACCATCAGGTAGCGGCTCAAAGCGCAGATGCGCTCGCAGCGCATGGGGTTTCGCTTGTAGGGCATAGCGGAGGAACCGATCTGGTTCTTCTCAAACGGCTCTTCCATCTCCTTGAAGTTGGCCAGCAGGCGCAGGTCGGTGGCGAACTTCATGCAGCTCTGGCCGATGCCGGCCAGTGCGTTGAGGATGAAGGCGTCCACCTTGCGGCTGTAGGTCTGGCCGGACACCGGGATGACGGCCTCGCTGTCGAAGCCCATCTCCTCGGCGATGGAAGCATCCACGGCGCGGATCTTGTCGGCGTCGCCCTTGAACAGCTCCATAAAGGAAGCCTGGGTGCCGGTGGTACCCTTGACGCCGCGCAGCTGCAGGGTAGCCAGACGGTGGTCGATCTCGTTGAGGTCCATCACCAGCTCGTTGGCCCACAGGGTAGCGCGCTTGCCCACGGTGGTTGGCTGGGCGGGCTGGCAGTGGGTGTAGGCCATGCAGGGCATATCCTTGTATTCCTCGGCAAACTTTGCCAGCTTTGCCAGCACGCCGATGAGCTTCTTGCGCACCAGCTCGAGGCCCTGACGCATCACGATGATGTCGGTGTTGTCGCCGACATAGCAGCTGGTGGCACCCAGATGGATGATGCCTGCCGCCTTGGGACACTGCTGGCCGTAGGCGTAGACATGGCTCATGACGTCGTGGCGCACCAGCTTTTCCCGCTCGATGGCGACTTCATAGTTGATGTCGTCCACATGAGCTTCCAGCTCGGCCACCATCTCGGGGGTGATATTGGTCAGGCCCTGCTTCATCTCGGCCCGGGCCAGCGCCACCCACAGGCGGCGCCAGGTGCGGAACTTGTTGTCGTCCGAGAAGATGTACTGCATCTCATCGGAGGCATAACGGGTGGAAAAGGGGCTGATATAACGGTCATGCTGAGACATGAAGATGTCCTCCTTGGGTAAGTTTTACGAAACCTCAACCTCTCAGTCTCGCTCCGCTCGACAGCTCCCCTACCGAGGGGAGCCTCTGGCGAAGAGATAAAGCTTTACGAAATGCCAAAGCCTCCCCTCGTTAGGGGAGGTGGCATTGCGAAGCAATGACGGAGAGGTTTTCTCCTATTTTACCATCAAATCTTGAAATAGTCCACGCCGCCCTCGAAAATAGGCTGGTACTTGTCGCCGGTGACGTTCTTGTACAGGTACTCGCCGCTGCGCTCCGAATGGCCCATCTTGCCGAAGACACGGCCATCCGGGCTGGTGATGCCCTCGATGGCGAGGACGGAGCCGTTGGGGTTGTACTTCATGTCCATGCTGGGGTTGCCGTCCTGATCAACGTACTGGGTCGCGATCTGGCCGTTGGCGATGAGGGTGTCCAGCACGCTCTGAGGTGCCACGAAGCGGCCCTCACCATGGCTGATGGCCACGGTGTGCTGGTCGCCCACGCTGCACTTGGACAGCCAGGGGCTGCCGGTGGAGGCGATGCGGGTGCGCACCAGCATACTCTGGTGGCGACCGATGGTGTTGAAGGTCAGGGTCGGGTCGCAGGCCGTGATGGGGCGGATGTCGCCGTAAGCGGCCAGACCCAGCTTGATGAGGGCCTGGAAGCCGTTGCAGATGCCCAGCATCAGACCATCACGGTGCTGCAGCAGGTCGCGGACTGCCTCAGTGACCGCAGGATTGCGGAAGAAGGAGGCGATGAACTTTGCGCTACCGTCCGGCTCGTCGCCGCCGGAGAAGCCGCCGGGCAGCATGACGATCTGGCTCTCGTTGATGGCCTTGACCAGTGCCTCGCAGCTGGCGGTGACGTCAGCGGGGGTCAGGTTGCGGATGACCAGCACCTCGGGGTCCGCACCGGCGCGGGCAAAGGCGTGGGCGGTGTCGTACTCGCAGTTGGTGCCCGGGAAGACCGGGATGATGACCTTCGGCTTTGCCACGCCGATCTTGGGCGCAGCGGGGGCGGTCAGGCTGCCGTCGATCTTCTCGACGACAGGGCCGGCCTTGCGGTAGGGATAGACGGGCTCGAGCTTGCTCTCCCAGATCTCCTGCAGCTGAGCCATATCCAGCTTGTCGCCGCAGCACTCGAAGGTGTAGTCTGCGGTGGTCTCGCCCAGCAGCTCACCAGCCGGGGCGTCAGAGACCATCTCCAGCACGATGGAGCCGTACATGGGCTTAAACATATCGTGGGTGGTCATGTTGTTCATCATCTTGAAGCCGATGCGGTTGCCCAGACCCATCTTGAAGAGAGCCTCGGCCAGACCGCCATAGCCCACAGAGGAAGCAGCGGCCACCATGCCATCTTCCATCATCTGCTCAACTTTCTTGTAGTTGGCCTTCAGGGAGAAGAAGTTGGGACAGCCGGTGACGGGGTCCAGGATGGGCCGGATAAGGACGACGGTGCTCTCAGGCTTCTTGAACTCGGTGGAGACGACGCGGCTGGCCTTGCCGATGGCGGTGGCGAAGGACACCAGCGTGGGAGGCACATCCAGCTGCTCGAAGGAGCCGGACATGCTGTCCTTACCGCCGATGGAGGCGATGCCGAGGCCGATCTGTGCGTCCAGTGCGCCCAGCAGAGCAGCCAGCGGCTTGCCCCAGCGCTCCGGGGAAGTGCCAAGGCGCTCGAAGTACTCCTGGAAGGTCAAGTAGGCGTCCTCATAGCGGAAGCCGGAGGCCACCAGCTTGGTCACGCTCTCGACGACGGCCATCCGTGCGCCCACATACTGGTTGGCGCTCATGAGGTAGGGGTTGTAGCCCCATGCCATGCCGGAGCAGGTGTTGGTCTCGCCGTCCACGGGCAGCTTTGCGACCATGGCGTTCTGGGGGGTCAGCTGGCATGCGCCGCCGAAGGGCATCAGCACGGTGGCCGCGCCGATGGTGGAGTCGAATCGCTCAGAAAGGCCCTTCTTGCTGCAGACGTTTAAATCGCCCACCATGTTCTTCATCTTCTGCTCGAAGGTCACGCCGGCCCACTGGGGCTGCCAGACAGTCCCCTTCTCGATGTGGACGTTCTGGTGCTTCTCAGCGCCGTTGGAGTTCAGGAACTCGCGGCTGATGTTGACGATGGACTTGCCGTTCCACACCATGTTCAGGCGCTTTTCCTCGGTGACTTTTGCAACGGGGGTGGCCTCAAGGTTTTCCTCGGTGGCGATGGCGATGAATTTGTCCACGTCCTCAGGGGCCAGAGCCACGGCCATACGCTCCTGGCTCTCGCTGATGGCCAGCTCGGTGCCGTCGAGGCCGTCATACTTTTTGGTGACCTTGTTCAGGTCGATATACAGGCCGTCGGCCAGCTCGCCGATGGCGACAGAGACGCCGCCGGCACCGAAGTCGTTGCAGCGCTTGATCATCTTGCAGGCGTCCTCGCGGCGGAACAGGCGCTGCAGCTTGCGCTCGATGGGGGCGTTGCCCTTCTGGACCTCAGCACCGCAGTGCTCGAGACTGTCCAGCTTGTGGGCCTTGGAGGAACCGGTGGCACCGCCGATGCCGTCACGGCCGGTGCGGCCGCCCAGCAGGACGATGACGTCGCCGGGAGCGGGGCATTCGCGGCGGACGTGGGAAGCGGGCGTTGCACCCACAACAGCGCCGATCTCCATGCGCTTTGCCACATAGCCAGGGTGATAGATCTCATCCACCTGACCGGTGGCAAGGCCGATCTGGTTGCCGTAGGAGGAATAACCGGCGGCAGCGGTGGTCACCAGTTTGCGCTGGGGCAGCTTGCCGGGCAGGGTCTCACTGACGGGCTTGAGGGGGTCGCCTGCGCCGGTGACGCGCATGGCCTGATAGACGTAGCTGCGGCCGGACAGCGGGTCACGGATCGCACCGCCGATGCAGGTGGCAGCGCCGCCGAAGGGCTCGATCTCCGTCGGGTGGTTGTGGGTCTCGTTTTTGAAGAGGAACAGCCAGTCCTCGTCCTTGCCGTTGACGTCGCACTTGATCTTCACGGTGCAGGCGTTGATCTCCTCGGACTCGTCGAGGTTCTTCAGGATGCCCTGCTTTTTCAGTTCCTTGGCACCGATGGTGGCCAGGTCCATCATGCAGCGGGGCTTGTTCTCGCGGCCAAGGTCGGCGCGCATGGCCATGTAGCGGTCGAAGGCCTCCTGCACCACGGCATCGTCGATCTGGACGTCATCCAGAATGGTTCCGAAGGTGGTGTGGCGGCAGTGGTCCGACCAGTAGGTGTCGATCATCTTGATCTCGGTGATGGTCGGGTCGCGCTTCTCCGAGCGGAAATACTCCTGGCAGAACTTGATGTCGCCCAGGTCCATGGCGAGGCCCTTCTCGTCGATGAACTTTTTCAGGCCTGCCTCATCCAGCTCGTTGAAGCCGTCCAGTACCTCCACTTCGGTGGGGATGGGATACTCCATCTTCAAGGTAGCCCTGGTGTCCAGCGAAGCCTCGCGGGCCTCCACCGGGTTGATGACGTATTTCTTGATCTCAGCCACCTGCTCATCGGTCAGGGTGCCTTCCAGCAGGTAGACGCGGGCAGAGCGCACCAGCGGGCGGTCGCCCTGGCTGATGAGCTGGATGCACTCGGCGGCAGAGTCGGCGCGCTGGTCGAACTGGCCGGGCAGATACTCCACGGCGAAAGACACGCCGTCGGAGACAGGCAGCTCTGCATAGGTGTTATCCACCGGCGGCTCGCTGAACACGGTGGGGACGCACTGCTCGAACAGAGCCTCGTCGATGCCCTCCACGTCGTAGCGGTTGAGCAGACGCAGACCGTTCAGCTCCTTGATGCCCAGCAGGGAGACGAGCTCATTGCGCAGGCTCTGGGCCTCGCCGTCGAAGCCGGGTTTCTTTTCAACATAGATACGATATACCATTGGGTATTTCCCTCCTGTATCGATTTCTTCTTCCGGGCTAAACCTCTCCGTCACGGCTAACGCCGTGCCATTGTCCGGGTTGCGGTACCCAGCATCCGCTTCGCTTTGCTTGCGTATTGCTGACCGCGGCCCCAACAACTCCTCCCTGCTTCCGCCACCGGCGGCGGTCGTCGTCGTTGCCCTAGCGAGGGGAGGCCTTGGCATACCGGAAAACTTCATCTCTTCGCCAAAGGCTCCCCTCGGTAGGGGAGCTGTCTGCGAAGCAGACTGAGAGGTTTATTCTTTCTCTGCCAGCGCTTTCAGCGCCCGCATCCCGATGTCGGTGCGCTTGTGCAGCTTGTCGAAGTGGATGTGCTCCGCCGCCTCGTAGGCGATGGAGATGGCGCGGGGCAGGCCGGGCGCGGTGGCCGTCACACCCAGCACACGGCCACCGTTGGTGACGAGCTGGCCGTCCTCGGTGATGGCCGTGCCGGAGTGGTAGACCGTGACGTTCGGCTCATCGGGCAGCTGACCGTCCACTAGACCGGTGATGGGCTTGCCCTTCTCGTAGGCCACCGGGTAGCCACCGGAAGCGAGGATGACGCAGGCGGCAGCGCCGTCGGAGAACCTGACCTCGGTGTCGGCCAGCGTCCCCTCGGTGCAGGCGGTCATGACCTTGAGCAGGTCGCTTTCCAGCAGGGGCAGCACCACCTGAGTCTCAGGGTCGCCGAAGCGGCAGTTGTACTCGATGACCTTCGGGCCGTCCGGGGTGAGCATCAGGCCGAAGTAGAGGCAGCCCTTGAAGGGGCAGCCCTCAGCGTTCATGGCCTTGATGGTGGGCAGGAAAATTTTCTCCATGCACTCGGCAGCGATGGCCGGAGTGTAATAGGGGTTCGGCGCGACGGTACCCATGCCGCCGGTGTTCAGGCCGGTGTCGTGGTCGTTGGCGCGCTTGTGGTCCATGGAGGACACCATAGGCTTGACCACCTTGCCGTCGGTGAAGCTCAGCACACTGACCTCAGGGCCGGTGAGGAACTCTTCCACCACGACATGGTTGCCGGAAGCGCCGAACTTTTTGTCCAGCATGATCTCCTTGACGCCCTCGGCGGCCTGCTCTTCGTTCTCGCAGATGAGCACGCCCTTGCCAAGCGCAAGGCCGTCGGCCTTGATGACCACCGGGTATTTGCCCTCAGCCTTGATATACTCCATGACCTTGGCGGGGTCGTCGAAGGTCTCATACTTTGCGGTGGGGATGCCGTACTTCTTCATGAGGTCTTTCGAAAAGACCTTGGATGCCTCGATGCGGGCAGCGGCCTTGTCCGGGCCGAAAGCCGGGATGCCGACTGCCGCCAGCGCATCCACCATGCCCAGTGCCAGCGGGTCGTCCTGAGCCACCACGACGTAGTCGAACTTTTCCGTCTCCGCAAAGCCGACCATCGTTTCCACATCGGTGGCCTTGATGTTGACGCAGTGGGCGTCATAGCCGATGCCGCCGTTGCCGGGCGCACACCAGACTTCGCCGCAGTCGGGGCTCTTCTTCAATGCCTTGATGATGGCGTGCTCGCGTCCGCCGCCGCCAACGACTAAGATTTTCTTGCTCATTTTCACGCACCTCATAACTCAACCTCTCCGTCACGGCTGACGCCGTGCCACCTCCCCTACCGAGGGGAGGCTTTGGCATTTCGGAAAGCTTTATCTCTTCGCCAGAGGCTCCCCTCGCTAGGGGAGCTGTCGAGCAAAGCGAGACTGAGAGGTTTTCTTTTTAGTGATGGAACAGCCGGATGCCGCAGAATGCCATTGCGATGCCGTACTTGTTGCAGGTGTCGATGACCTGCTGGTCGCGGATGGAGCCGCCGGGCTGGACGATGGCCGTCACGCCGGAACGGCGTGCGCGCTCGATGTTGTCGCCGAAGGGGAAGAACGCATCCGAGCCGAGGCAGACTCCGGTGACATGGCTCAGGTACTCTTTCTTTTCCTCAGCGGTCAGCGGCTCGGGCTGACGGGTGAAGGTCTCGGCCCAGACGTCGTCGCCGATGACATCCTCGGGGGTGTCGCCGATGTAAACATCAATGGCGTTGTCACGGTTGGGCTTTGCCACATCGTCACGGAAAGGCAGGTCCAGCACCTTCGGCATATGGCGCAGCTGCCAGTTGTCGGCCTTCTGGCCTGCCAGACGGGTGCAGTGGATGCGGCTCTGCTGGCCGGCGCCCACGCCGATGGTCTGGCCGCCCGCGGTGTAGCAGACGCTGTTGGACTGGGTGTATTTCAGGGTGATGAGGGCAATGATGAGGTCGCGCTTCTGCTCCTCGGTCACATTCTTATTCTCGGTGACCCAGTTGGTCAGCATGGTGTCGGCGTTGATGGCCAGCTCGTTGCGGCCCTGCTCGAAGGTGATGCCGTAGACCTGCTTGTGCTCCACGGGGTTCGGCTTATAGGCCGAGTCGATGGCGACCACGTTGTAATTGCCCTTCTTCTTGCCGGCGAGGATGGTCAGTGCCTCCGGCTCATAGCCCGGGGCGATGATGCCGTCAGACACTTCGTGCTGGATGAGCTTTGCAGTCGGCACATCGCAGACGTCGGAGAGAGCGATCCAGTCGCCGAAGGAGGACATCCGGTCCGCACCGCGGGCGCGGGCATAAGCGCAGGCCAGCGGCGAAAGCTCCATGTCCGGGGCGATGTGGTACATCTTCCGCTCCACATCGGTCAGGGGCAGGCCCAGGGCGGCACCCGCCGGGGAGACGTGCTTGAAAGAAGCGGCAGCGGGCAGGCCGCAGGCCTCCTTCAGCTCCTTGACCAGCTGGATGGAGTTCAGGGCATCCAGAAAATTGATGTAGCCGGGCTTGCCGTTCAGGACGGTGACAGGCAGGTCAGAGCCATCCTCCATATAGATGCGGCTGGGCTTCTGGTTGGGGTTGCAGCCGTACTTCAGTGCGAGTTCATTCATTGGTGCATCCTCCTTGTGTCTTAGGTTATTCTTCCTCGGCGTCGAGCTTTTTGAGCAGTTCCAGCTCTTCGGGCAGCAGCTCCGGCTCCTCGGGGTCGTCGAGGTCGCTGCACACAGCGTCGTATTTGTTGAAGATCATGTCACCGCTCTCGCCGGTCTCCAGGTCGATGACCCGGGCGAAGAGGCTGACTTTGTTGTCGGGGTTCAGGTTCTGCCACAGGCCGTGGGCGAAGTCGCCGATGGTGCGGGGGCAGGCGAAGCGGAGCGGCTCCCCCTCAAAGCTGGGGATGGGATTGCCGTTGTGCTTGTAGGTGCTGATGAAGTGGCCTTCACCGGCCACGGGCTGGGGGTAGTCGAAGAAATAGCGCTGGACGCTCTCACCGTTGCCGTCGGCAGACTTGAGGATGCTCATCTGGTAGCTGCCGTCTGCGTACACCACAGCGGAGATGCGGGGGGTGTAGTTGGGCTCGTCCGGCTCAAAGGTGCGGGTGCGCAGAGCGTCGGCGAAGCTCTTGCCCCGGCTCATCTCGTCAAAGATGGTGTCGGTCTGGTCACCGTTAGTGACGATATGGGTCTTGCCGAGGGTCAGCACGGGGTTATAGATGATGAGGCTGGGGTCCTCGAGCTTGGCCGGGTCGGCAGCCATGGTGCAGATGCCGCCGCGCTCCGGCACCGGGTCGAAGACGCGGTTGCGGCTGTTCTCGCTGCGGCCCATGATGAAATAGCCGATGAACATCTGACGGCCATCCGGGGCCTTTGCCACCGCGATGCCGCGGCCGGGGTACTCGTTCGCGGCCAGATATTCGTTCAGGTTGATTTTTTCCATTGTTATTCTCCTATTGTTAAACCTCTCCGTCACGGCTGACGCCGTGCCACCTCCCCTACCGAGGGGAGGCCTTGGCATACCGGAAAGCTTTGCCTCTTCGCCAGAGGCTCCCCTCGATAGGGGAGCTGTCTGCGAAGCAGACTGAGAGGTTATCTCATTTTATCTCTCCGCTGCACACCATTGCCACAGCCTTCGGCAGCAGCTTCCATTCAGCCTGTTCCATTACACGCTTCTGCAGCACCTCGGGGGTGTCGCCGGGCAGGATGTCCACAGCCTTCTGCAGCAGGATAGGCCCGCCGTCGCACTCCTCATTGACGAAGTGGACGGTAGCGCCCGTCACCTTGCAGCCCCGAGCCAGCGCGGCCTCGTGGGGGCGCAGGCCGTACATTCCCGGCCCGCAGAAGGACGGGATGAGGGCGGGGTGGATATTCAGGATGCGGCGGGGATAGGCCTCGATGACGCTGGGGCCTAACACGGACAGGAAGCCCGCCAGGACCACAAGGTCAATGTTATGTTCTTTCAGCGTTTTCAGCAGTGCGGCGTCAAAATCCTCACTGGAAGCGTAATCCTTCCGGCGGACCACCACACCCTCGACGCCCGCATTGGCGGCGCGTTCCAGCGCGTAGACGCCGGGTTTGGAGGCCACGACAAGCCTGATCTTGCCGCTGGGGTTCTCGCCCCGGGCCTCGCTGTCCAGCAGCGCCTGCAAATTGGTGCCGCCGCCGGACACTAACACTGCAATGTTCAGCACAGCTCGACACCCTCACCTTCTGCGATGACGCCCAGACGGTAAGCTTCCGGCTCGCCGTTGGCATGGAGGATCTCCAGTGCCTTGTCGGCCTGCTCAGCGGGGACGGTCAGCACCATGCCGACGCCCATATTGAAGGTGTTGAACATATCGTGCTCAGAGATGCTGCCGGTCTTCTGCATCAGATGGAAAAGGGCCGGAGTGCGGACATCCTCCTTCTTGATGCGGGCGCAGCAGCCCTTCTTCAGGCTGCGGGGGATATTCTCGTAGAAGCCGCCGCCGGTGATGTGAGAGATGCCCTTGACATCCACTTCTTCCAGCACTTTCAGCACAGGCTTGACGTAAATCTTGGTGGGGGCCAGCAGGGCCTCGCCGAGGGTCTTGCCGCCCAGCTCTGCGGGGGCCGTCTTCAGGACGGCGGGGTCGCCGTCGATGTCAAAAATTTTGCGCACCAGCGAGAAACCGTTGGAATGGACGCCGGTGGAGGGCAGGGCGATGATGACATCGCCGGGCTTCATGGTCTCGTTATTGAGGATCTTTTCCTTGTCCACAACGCCCACGGTGAAACCGGCCAGATCGTACTCGTCCTCCGGCATCATGCCCGGGTGCTCAGCGGTCTCGCCGCCCACCAGAGAACAGTCAGCCTGGACGCAGCCCTCGGACACGCCCTTGACGATCTCGGCGATCTTCTCGGGGATGTTGCGGCCGCAGGCGATGTAGTCGAGGAAGACCAGCGGTTTTGCACCGGCACAGATGACGTCGTTGACGCACATAGCCACGCAGTCGATGCCGATGGTGTCGTGCTTGTCCATGATCATGGCGATCTTCAGCTTGGTGCCGACGCCGTCGGTGCCGGAGATGAGGACGGGGTGCTTGTAGCCGGTGCAGTCCAGCTCAAACAGGCCGCCGAAGCCGCCCAGACCACCGATGCAGTGCTCGTTCATAGTGCGGGCCACATACTGCTTCATGAGTTCGACCGAACGATAGCCGGCGGTGATGTCCACACCTGCGGCTGCATAGCTTTCCGAATAGCTCTTTTCCATTGTTACTCTCCTAACTTTTTCTCGTCCTTGGGACGGTCATTCAGGTGGCGTTCATGAATATCGGTGGAAAGCACCTCTTCCGGCTTTACAGCGTATTTGCCGGTGAAGCAGGCGGTGCAGAAGCCGCAGTTGGCGTTCTGGGCCAGCTGGACGACGTGCTCCGTGGAGAGGTAGCCCAGCGTGTCGGCGCCAATGATCTCGTTGATCTGGTCCACCGTGCGGCCGGTAGCGACCAGAAGCTTCTGGTCGGGGATGTCGGTGCCAAAGTAGCAGGGATATTTGAAGGGGGGTGCCGAAACGCGGAAGTGGACTTCCTTTGCTCCGGCGTCCCGCAGCAGCTTGATGATGCGGGCAGAGGTGGTGCCGCGCACGATGGAGTCATCCACCAGCACGACCCGCTTGCCCTTGACGGTGCTGGTCACGACGTTCAGCTTGATGCGGACGCTGTTCTCGCGCTGCTTCTGGCTGCCCTGGATGAAGGTGCGGCCGATGTACTTATTTTTAATAAAGCCGATGCCGTAGGGGATGCCGCTCTCCTGAGAGTAGCCAAGGGCGGCGTCGAGGCCGGAGTCCGGCACACCGATGACCACATCGGCCTCCACGGGGTGCTCCTGAGCCAGGAAGCGGCCTGCCTGCTTGCGGGCCTCATGCACCGAGCTGCCCTCGATGATGCTGTCGGGGCGGGCGAAATAGATGAACTCGAAGACGCACATCTGGCGGTCGGGACGGCCGCAGTGGTCTTTGATGGAGCGCAGCTCACCGGTCTTGGTGTCGGTGATGACGATCTCGCCGGGTTCCACGTCCCGCAGCAGGGTCGCGCCCACGGCATCCAATGCGCAGCTCTCGCTGGCAAAGACGTAGCCGCCGCCCGGCAGGGTGCCGATGCAGAGAGGGCGATAACCGCGGGGGTCGCGGGCCGCGATAAGCTTAGTGGCCGACATGACCACGAGGCTGTAAGCACCTTCGAGGACATCCATCGTCTTGCTGATGGCGATCTCGATGCTGCCCATCCGCAGGCGGTTGCGGGTGACGAGGTAGCAGATGACCTCGGTATCGGAGGAACCATGGAAGATGGCACCCTCGTTTTCCAGCTGGCGGCGCAGCTCCAGAGCGTTGGTCAGATTGCCGTTGTGGCAGAGGGCCATGGTACCCCGGCCATGCCGGACGATCATGGGCTGGGCGTTGGCCCGGACGCGGCTGCCGGAGGTGGCGTAGCGGACATGGCCGGTAGCCATATGGGCCGTGGGCTTTGCCAGCGATCCCAGCACCGCCGGGGTGAACACTTCGTTGACAAGGCCGAGGTCCCGGTGGCCGTTGATGACACCGTCGTCGTTCACGGCGATGCCGCAGCTCTCCTGTCCGCGATGCTGCAGCGCGTACAGGGCCGAGTAGGCGGCAGCGGCCACGTCCTCGGTGCCGGCACGGTCATAGATGCCGAAAACGCCGCACTCTTCGTGAAGCGGGTATGCAAAATCAGACATTACAGTTCCTCGATCTCTTTCTGCAGTTTTTCTTCCTTGGCGGCGATCTGCCGGGCCATGGCGACGCGCTCAGCATCCAGCTTCGCAGCCAGTGCCTCATCGCCGAGGGCCAGGATCTCAGCAGCCAGCCAGGCGGCGTTCTTCGCGCCGTTCAGGGCCACTGTGGCCACCGGGATGCCGCTGGGCATCTGGACGGTAGCCAGCAGGGCGTCCAGGCCGTCCATCGCGCCGCCCTTCATCGGGATGCCGATGACCGGCAGGGTGGTGTTTGCGGCAAAAGCACCGGCCAGATGGGCCGCCATGCCTGCTGCACAGAGGATGACGCCGAAGCCGTTGGCCCTGGCATTCTTTGCAAACTCCGCTGCCTCGGCAGGGGTGCGGTGGGCCGACAGGATGTGCGCCTCAAAGGGGATGTCCAGCGCCTTGAGCTGAGCGCAGGCACCTTTCACCACCGGCCAATCACTGTCCGAACCCATAATGACTGCCACTTTACGAATCATCTGTATCCAACCTCTCTTTCTCTATCTCCCGCGACGAAAAACAAAAAAGGCTGTGATGCACTTACACCACGGCCTTTTATTTCATTCTGGACAGACTGGACCCACAGCAGGTTACACGGAGCCCCTGATGCATTCCCGTACCGGGACGGCACATGGTACCCAGCAGCTCATTTCGCATTCTGCTCATCCTCCGCAAACCTCGTTGTCCACGCTGTTCTTCTCCGGCTGAAAAAGAGTTCATGCGCTCTTCCGTCCGCCGTCTGACTACAGTATACGGCAAAAAAACGCCTTTGCAAAGAGCGTTCGGACAAATTTTCCCTTGTGTTCCCTGCTGTCAAAAAACTTTCAAAAATTTTGTGCAGTTTCGACACTGTTTTTCTTTTTAAGTACGACTTATCAGAAAATCTTTTTATAATAAATATCCTCTTAAAGGCTCTCCCCTTGGGAGAGGCTTTCAGAAGATGATCTTTGCCGTAGTCGCCCGTGCGGCCTTGATGAGGTCGGCAGGAGCGCAGCAGACCTGCGTACCGATGCGCCCACCGGAAACGTAGACCTTCGGCTGGCTCAGCACGCTCTCATCGAAGACGGTGGTGTACTGCTTTTTCATGCCCACCGGGCTGCAGCCGCCCCGGACATAGCCGGTGACTTTGTTGATGTCAGCGACGTGTATCATCGCCACGCTCTTTTCGCCCACGCTGCGGGCGGCGGCTTTCAGATCCAGCTCTGCCGCCACCGGGATGACGAAGACGAAGTAGTTCTTGCTGTTCCCCTGCGTCACCAGCGTCTTGTAGACGCAGGCAGGGTCTTCACCGATGCTGGCGGCGACAGTCACGCCGTCCACGGCCACGCCCTCTTCGTGGGGATATTCATGCGCGGTGTAGGCCACCTTGGCCCGCTCCAGAATGCGCATGGCGTTGGTTTTTGCTTCTTTTCCCATATGTAAGACCTCTATCGTTGTATTAACCTCTCCGTCACGCCTGACGGCGTGCCACCTCCCCTATCGAGGGGAGGCCTTGGCATAGCGGAAAACTTCTCCTCTTCGCTAAAGGCTCCCCTCGGTAGGGGAGCTGTCGAGCGAAGCGAGACTGAGAGGTTGAGTCCAGATTTATTCTACCACTTTCTCTCCCAAAATTCAAAAAATTTCGGAAAGGCTATTGACTTCATGAAACTGAAGTGCTATGCTATGTCCATGCCCAATCACTTCACGATACTGAAGTTTACGATATTGAAACATCAACGGCAAGGCGGCCTCATCTCCCCTGCCGTACCAGAACAGGAAAAGGAGAACCCGCCATGATCATCGTACTCAAACAGGACGCCCCCAAAGAAAAAGTCCACGAATTCTGCACCGAGCTGGAAGGCATGGGCCTGCAGATCAACGACTCCAAGGGCAGCGACACCCACATCCTCGGCCTCATCGGCGACACCAAGGCCATCGCCGAGAGCTGGGTGCTGGCAAACCCCGTGGTCGAGACCTGCCGCCGCGTGTCGGAGCCCTACAAGAAGGCCAACCGCAAGTTCCACCCGGATGACAGCGTCATCGACGTGGAAGGCGTGAAGATCGGCGGCGGCAGCTTCGCTGTCATCGCCGGCCCCTGCAGCATCGAGAGCGAGGAGCAGATCACCTACTGCGCCCAGCGCGTCAAGGCAGCCGGTGCTTCCCTGCTGCGCGGCGGTGCGTTCAAACCCCGCACTTCCCCCTACTCCTTCCAGGGGATGCGCAGTGAGGGTCTCGACCTGCTCAAGCTGGCCCGCCGTGCCACCGGCTCTCCCATCGTCACCGAGATCATGAACACCGAACATCTGCCCCTCTTCGAGAACGTAGACCTCATCCAAGTGGGTGCCCGCAATATGCAGAACTTCGAACTGCTCAAGGCTGTAGGCCGTCAGAAAAAACCTGTCCTGCTCAAGCGCGGCCTCGCCAACACCCTCGAGGAGTTCGTCATGAGCGCTGAGTACATCATGGCCGAGGGCAACGAGAACGTCATCCTCTGCGAGCGCGGCATCCGTACCTTTGAGACCAGTATGCGCAACACCCTCGACCTCGCCGGCGTGGTCATGCTCCACAAGATGACCCACCTGCCCGTCATCGTAGACCCCAGCCACGCCTGCGGCCACGCATGGATGGTGCCTCAGCTAGCCAAGGCCGCTGTCGCCGCCGGTGCCGACGGCCTGATGATCGAAGTCCACAACGACCCCGCCAAAGCCAAGTGCGACGGTGCGCAGAGCCTGACCCCCGACCAGTTCGATGAGCTGATGGGCTTCATCCGTAAGGAAGTGGAGTTCTTCGGCAAGAAGATGAACTAAGTTACGTTTTCAGCGTTGACAATTCACGCTGAAACGATTATACTACAAATAAAGAAGGCACTGTCCAGCAAATGGTCAGCGCTCTTCCGGCATTAAGTCAAAAAGAATGACCGCTTGCTTTCTGAGGGCAGAGGCGGTCATTTCTTTTTGTTGTTAAAAATGGTCCAGCTGATCTCAAAGGTAATGTAGATTGCCCCGCCGAGAAGCGTGAGCAACAATACGACCTGTTCAAACGTCATGGAACATCCCCCCTTTCGCTCTCGCGTCAGGGGAAGCAAAAAGATATTCGTCTCCACTGGCGCTTCGCCGGAGGAGCGTGACCACCTGCATTTGCAGACAGTGCCTGCCGCCATTTCTGACAGCAGTTTCAGAATATCACAACTTTTGACAAAATACAATAGCGTCTTCCTTGTTCGACTGCTGCCCTCTTTGCAAAAAGGAGCGGTGGTCGTTTTCTTTTTTCAATCTTTATGGTATACTATAGTGTATTTTGATTTATCCTTTGAAAAAGAGGTACGATGCAATGAAAGCACATATCGCACGCAACCAGAACGCCGGCGTTCCGCTGGCGCTGGGCTGGAATCTGTCCGCCGCCGACCGGGGCATCCTCGAGGGGATGGCTCCCGCCTTCGGCATGAAGCTGCTTCTCGTCTCCCCTGCCGACGCGGGCAAGACCGTCGCCCAGCTGCTGGGCGAGGTAGAGACGAAAGTCTCCCGCACCCTCGTGCTGGAACCGGGCGCTTACCCTCCCGCACTGGTTCTGGCGAACTTCAGGGAGAAAGACCTCGACACCCTGCTGGACCTCATGAAGCAGGCACAAGTGAACATTCCCCTCAAGGCCGTGGTCACCCCGTCCAACAAGAACTGGGTCTTCGGCGACCTGCTGGCCCACCTGTCGGAAGAGCATACCGCCTTCACCGCTGCGGCAAAGGAGCAGGCATGAGCATCAAGCGTTTCGTTTCCGCTCTGCTGACCGGGGCTCTCTGCCTCGGCGTCCTCACCGCCTGCGGCTCGGCCCAGAAACCCGCCTCTTCGGGCGTGAGCGCCGACGCCCAGCGGTACAGCACCATCTTCTATGATGCCTTCGACACTGTCACGCAGGTCATTGCCTATTGCGACAGCGAGGAGGAGTTCTCCCGTCAGATGGACGCCCTCCACGCCGACTTGCTGGAATACCACCGTCTCTACGACATCTACAACGATTATGACGGCGTGGTGAATGTCAAGACCATCAACGACAACGCCGGCGTCGCACCCGTTCAGGTGGACGATAAGATCCTCGGGATGCTGGAACTGGCCCGGCAGATGTACGACACCACAAACGGCAAGCTGAACATCGCCATGGGCAGCGTCCTCCGCATCTGGCACGACTACCGCGAGGCCGCCGAAGCCAACACGAACGAGGCGGACAACAAGCTGCCCGAACAGGAGGCGCTGGATGCCGCCGCCCGGCACTGCGACATCTCCAACCTCGTCATCGACGAAAATGCCAGGACCGTCTATCTCTCCGACCCGGATATGTCCCTCGATGTGGGCAGTGTGGGCAAGGGCTACGCCGTGGAGATGGTGGCACAGGCCGCCGAGGCCCGGGGCCTGAAAAGTGCTCTCATCAGCGTGGGCGGCAACCTCCGCGCCATCGGCACGAAGCCCGACGGCTCCCAGTGGTCGGGCGGCGTGGAGAACCCGTGGAACGCCTCGGACGTTTACACCGCCAGCTCTTCCTACGTCTCCGGTGTCAACATGAGCGACATGGCTCTCGTCACCAGCGGCAACTACCAGCGCTACTACGTCGTGGACGGTGTGCGCTACCATCACCTCATCGACCCGGATACCCTCTGGCCTGCCCGCTACTTTGACAGCGTGAGCGTCCTCTCCCCCGACTCCGGCGCAGCCGACTGCCTCACCACCGGCCTGTTCTGTATGTCCCTTGAGGATGGCCGGAAGCTCATCGAGTCCCTCGACGGCGTGGAAGCCCTCTGGTGTACCCCGGACGGCGAAGTTATCCAGTCCAGCGGATGGGCCGGCCACGAGAAAAAATAACAGAAAACGAAAGCCCCCTCTTCGTCACGGTTCTTGCTCCAATGACGAAGAGGGGACTTTTATATACTACATATCAAGAATATTTCCGCGCGTTCACTCTTCCATGCAGGCATACCTTGCCATTAGGACAGCCCCGCCGGTCACGAGTGCGGTGACAAGCTCCACCACCCAGACAGATGCCACTGCACTGAGCAGAACGGACAGCGAGTCGATGACAAAGTGGAACAGATACGCATTGAGCAGGTCTTTCTGGGACTTTTTGCGGATGGACTGGAACACCAGAATCGACAGGCTCAGATGGAGCACCACCGCAATGATCCGCTCTACGCCGCCTGCAAAAAATGTCAGGCTCGGTGTCGTCCACAGCGCCGAAAGAGCCGCTGCCGTGTCTGCCGCCTTCTTTGCGTCAAGAGACGCCAGCTGTGCAGACATGGTGCCGGAGTTTATCATCACGGCACCTGCGATGTTGCTGATAGATGCCACGCCGCACAGAAGCATTGCCTCTACGCCGCCGTGTCCGGCACCATACATAAAGGCATTCGGAAAGTCCATCGGCTTCACCAGAAACCTCATGGCAATGTAACGACCGGTCTCTTCAAAAAGTGCTGCCATCAGGCCGCCATAGACTGCGTATAGGATCACGCTTCCGGTCAGCGCTTCTCCGGCCAGCTGGAACACGATGCGATGGATGGCAGCTTCCAGCATCAGCACCACCACGAAGAAAACGCCGCACCCGATAAAGAACGGTGCAGCCTTCGCACCCAACTTCTTCTTTGCGTAAACAAAGAGGCCTATGGGAAGTGCGAAGGAGACGACAAGGGAAAACACCATACCTGCGATGCTTGCCCCGGGTACCATACCTACTGTCATAGTCATCCTCCTGCCGATATACCATCGGCGTTTTTGCAAGGCCTGCCCCCGGAGGGGAGCAGGGTCATTCAATATCCAGCTCCGGTGGCAGGTCGATCTGATCGGAGACGTACCGGCCATTCTTTTTGCGCTGACGCACACACTCGGTGAGGAGATACTCGATTTGCCCGTTCACCGAGCGGAAATCGTCCTCAGCCCATGCGGCAAGGGCCTCATAGAGCTTTGCGTTCAGGCGCAGGGGGATCTGCTTTTTGGGCTCTGCCATCAGTACAGGCTGCCGCTGTTCACGATGGGCTGTGCGTCCCGGTTGCCGCAGAGCACCACCAGCAGGTTGGAGACCATGGCCGCTTTACGTTCGTCATCCAACTCCACCACTTTGTTTTCGCTCAGCCGGTCCAGTGCCATCTCCACCATGCCCACGGCGCCGTCCACGATCATCTTGCGGGCGTCGATGATGGCGCTGGCCTGCTGGCGCTGGAGCATCACTGCGGCGATCTCCGGCGCATAGGCCAGATAGGTGATCCGGGCCTCCACCACCTCGATGCCTGCCTCAGCCACGTTTTTCTGGATCTCGTCCCGGATACGGGCCGCCACCACCTCCGAGGAGCCTCGCAGGCTGCCCTCGTCGGCCACGCCGTCTCCGGTGGTGTCCACGTTGGGGGCCACATCGTAGGGGTACACCCGCACCACGTTCCGCAGGGCGCTGTCACACTGGAGGGAGAGGTACTCCTTGTAGTTGTCCACATTGAACACCGCCTTGGCAGTGTCGGTGACCCGCCAGATCACGGCGATGCCGATCTCCACCGGGTTGCCCAGACAGTCGTTGATCTTCTGCCGGGAGTTGTTCAGGGTCATCATCTTCAGGGAGATCTTTTTGCTTACGCTGCTTGAGGCGAGCTGGCTGTTCTGGCCGCTGACGCTCAGCAGGGCGGCTGCGCCGCTCTCCTTGCTGGTCACGTCCCCGCTCTGGCTCAGCCGGGTGCCTGCGGCAGGGTTGACGGCGGCGCAGAAGGGATTTACCCAGTAAAAGCCCTGGCCCTTCAGGGTGCCCACATAATCGCCAAAGAGGGTAAGTACCAGCGCCTCCTGGGGCTTGAGTACCTTCAGGCCGCAGAACAGAAAAATGCCTGTGATCCAATAGCCAATGGACAAAATCAGCAGCGGGATGCCCGGCAGCAGCCGGTCATCCTCCAGCAGCAGGACGCTGCAAACGAACAGGGCAATGGATGCCGCATAGCCCAGCAGGGTGAGCAGCAGTACCGCCATGCCGTTTTTGCGGGCGTTCAAAATTTTCTCTTCCATAACAGTTCCCTCCTTATGGGGCCGGAAGTGTTTCTTTTTGATACCAAAATCATATCACTTTGCTGCACCGCTGTCAAGAGAGGGACGCAAAAAAAGAACCCGCCCATCCGTAAAATGGACAGGCAGGCCCTTTGTTTATGGAGAAAAATGGAGAAATATCGTTTAGGAGCGAAGTTTTAACGCTTATACTTCGCAGCAGTCTGCAGACGCTGCATGGCGCGGTCCAGAGCGATCTTGGTCTGGTAATACTCGTGCATGCTCTGCTTATGCTGCAGGCGCTCTTCGGCGCGGATGCGGGCAGCCTCGGCACGGTTCTTGTCGATGTCCTCGGGACGCTCGGCGCTGTCCACCAGCAGAAGCACGAAGGTGGGCGTCACCTCAGCGATGCCGTCGCCGACCAGAATCTCGCGGGTCTCGCCGTCCACAGTGAACTTGAGCATCCCCATGTGGATAGCCACCAGCACCGGGCTGTGGCCGGCCTGAACACCGTAGACTCCGTCCTTCACGGGCAGCACCATGCTCTCGCAGCTGCCCTGATAGAACTCACCGCTGGAAGCCGTGATGTTGAGGATGAAGCTGTTCATCAGGCCTCACCGCCTTTTTCCTCCGCCAGCTTGTCCGCTGCCTTCTTGCGGGCGTCGTCGAGGGTGCCTACGTTGAAGAAGGCCCACTCGGGCAGGTCGTCGCACTTGCCGTCCACGATGGCGGCAAAGCCCTTGACCGTCTCGGCCAGCGGCACATATTTGCCGGGCAGGCCGGTGAAGTTCTCAGCCACCGAGAAGGGCTGGGACAGGAACTTCTGCAGTTTACGCGCACGGGTGACGGTGAGCTTGTCTTCCTCGCCCAGCTCGTCCATGCCCAGAATGGCGATGATATCCTGCAGTTCCTGATAGCGCTGCAGCGTTGCCTGCACCTTGCGGGCCACGCGGTAGTGCTCCTCGCCCACGATGTCGGCTTCCAGAATGCGGGAGGTGGAAGCCAGCGGGTCCACAGCGGGATAGATGCCCTGCTCGACGATCTTACGGCTCAGGACGGTGGTAGCGTCCAGATGAGCGAAGGTGGTAGCGGGGGCAGGGTCGGTCAGGTCGTCAGCGGGGACGTAGACGGCCTGCACCGAGGTGATGGAGCCGTCGCGGGTGGAGGTGATACGCTCCTGCAGAGCGCCCAGCTCGTTGGCCAGCGTAGGCTGATAGCCGACAGCCGAGGGCATACGGCCCATCAGAGCAGAGACCTCAGAGCCGGCCTGCACGAAACGGAAGATGTTGTCGATGAAAAGCAGCACGTCCTTGTGGGTCTCCTCGCGGAAATACTCGGCCATGGTCAGGCCGGTCTCCGCCACCCGCATACGGGCTCCTGGGGGCTCGTTCATCTGACCGAAGACCAGCGCGGTCTTGTTCAGGACGCCGGAGGCGTTCATCTCGCCCCAGAGGTCGCAGCCCTCACGGGAGCGCTCGCCGACGCCGGTGAAGATGGAGTAGCCGCCGTGCTCGGTGGCCACGTTGTGGATAAGTTCCTGGATCAGGACGGTCTTGCCGACGCCTGCGCCGCCGAACAGACCGATCTTGCCGCCCTTGGCGTAGGGGGCCAGCAGGTCGATGACCTTGATGCCCGTTTCCAAAATCTCAGTAGCGGGCTTCTGCTCTGCAAAGCTGGGAGCCTTGCGGTGGATGGGCCAGTGCGGCACATCGTCCACAGAGCCCTTGCCGTCGATGGGGCGGCCCAGCGGGTCGAACATACGGCCCAGCGTGGCCTCGCCCACCGGGGCAGTCAGGCCGTGGCCGGTGGCGGTGACTTCCATACCCTTGCCCAGACCTTCGCTGGCCGAGAGCATGATGCAGCGCACCGTCGATTCGTTGACGTGCTGCGCCACCTCCATCGTGCGCTCGGTGCCTTCTGCGGTCACGGTCAGCGCTTCCTGCAGGGCAGGCAGTCGGCCTGCGGTGAACTGCACGTCCACCACAGGGCCGGCCACGCGAATAATTTTTCCCTGTATCATAGATTTGCCTCGTATATTTAGATGTGTCAACCTCTCCGTCACGACTGGCGTCGTGCCATCTCCCCTGGCGAGGGGAGGCTATGCGGAAAAGTTATTCTTGTGATCTCACCGCAGACGCGCCGCCGATGATCTCGGTGATCTCCTGAGTGATGGAGCCCTGGCGGGTGCGGTTATATTCCAGCTGCAAGTCGCGTATCATATCGTTGGCGCTCTTGGTGGCCGAATCCATGGCGGTCATGCGGGCGCTCTGCTCAGCGCAGAAACTCTCGGTCATGGCACCGAAGATCATGCCGTGCATATAGATAGGAGCGGTCTGCTCGAACACCGTCCATGCGTCCGGCACCAGCTCGACTTCGCCGCGGGGGTCGCCCAGACCCTTGGGGGCGGGCTGCAGATGCTCGCGGTCCAGCGGCAGCAGACGCACCATGACCGGCTCACTGGTGAGCGCGTTCTGGATCTTGGTGTAGATAAGATAGATCTCATCCAGTTTGCCCGACTTGAAGTCGTCGATGGCGTCCACCGTGATGTCACGGGCGCGCTGCAGCGACGGGGCAGTCGCGCCGTACTGGAACTCCTGCACCAGGCGGGGGTCTTTGCGGAGGGCGCGGTAGCCCACCTGACCGATGACATAGAAACGGTCGTTCCTGTCAGCCTTTTCCAGCAGGAGTTTCAGCACGTTCTGGTTGAAAGAGCCTGCCATGCCCTTGTCTGCCGTCAGCACCAGATAGGCGCGGCGGGGATCGCCGTCCTCTCTCTGCCGCTCGTGGAAGAACGGATGCACCGGCTCATCGGGCAGATGGGGGACGACACGGGAGATGGTGTCTCTCATGCGGGTGAAGTAGGGCAGGACGTTCTGGTAGTTCTTGCGTGCCTTGCGCAGCTTGGAGGAAGAGATAAGATACATCGCGTTCGTGATCTTGCGGGTATCCTGAATGCTCTCGATGCGCTCTTTCAGCAGCTTACTGGACGCCATGACTCTCGCCTCCCTCGTAGGCCTTCCATGCGTTCAGGATGGTGTCGGTCTGCTCGGGAGTGAGCTTGCCGGTGGCCGTGATGGCATCCATCGTGCCGGACACATCTGCATGGAACTGGCGAACAAAGGCAGCGGTGCGCGCCCGCTGCTCAGCGAGAGGCACTTCGTCCAGCATCCCGTGGGAAGCCAGCACAAGGATGACCACCTGCTCGGCGTCGGTCTTGGGCTGATAGAGCGGCTGCTTGAGCATCTCGGTCAGAGCCTTGCCGTGCTCGAGCTGATGGCGGGTCTCGGCGTCCAGATCGGAGCTGAACTGTGCGAAGGACTCCATATCCTTGTACTGAGCCAGCTCGATACGCAGGTTGGCGTTGGCCTTCTTCATGGCCTTGGTCTGGGCTGCGCCGCCGACACGGGAGACGGACAGGCCCACGTTGACAGCCGGGCGGTTGCCGGCGTTGAACAGGGCGCTCTCGAGGAAGATCTGACCGTCGGTGATGGAGATGACGTTGGTGGGGATGTAAGCGGACACGTCGCCTGCCTGAGTCTCAACGATGGGCAGTGCGGTGATGGAGCCGCCGCCCAGTGCGTCGCTCATGCGGCAGGAGCGCTCCAGCAGACGGGAGTGCAGATAGAAGACGTCGCCGGGGTAAGCCTCACGGCCCGGAGAGCGGCGGAGCAGCAGGGAGATGGCACGGTAGGCCACCGCGTGCTTGGAGAGGTCATCGTAGACGATGAGGACGCTCTTGCCCTGAGCCATGAAATACTCGGCCAGAGCTGTACCGGCGTAGGGTGCGATGTACTGCAGCGGGGCGCTGTCGGAAGCGGTAGCCGCCACGATGGTGGTATAGCTCATCGCGCCGTGCTTCTTCAGGTCTTCGGCCACGCGGGCGATGGAAGAAGCCTTCTGACCGATGGCGACGTAGATGCAGAGCACGCCGGTGTCCTTCTGGTTCAGGATGGCATCGGTGGCGATAGAGGTCTTGCCGGTCTGGCGGTCGCCGATGATCAGCTCACGCTGACCGCGGCCAATGGGGAACATGGAGTCGATGGCGAGGATGCCGGTGTGGAGCGGCGTATCCACGCTCTGGCGCTCGAGGATGCCGGGGGCCTGCTTCTCGATGGGGTTGTAGCCCACAGCCTCGATGGGGCCTTTGCCGTCGATGGGCTCGCCCAGCGGGTCGATGACCCGGCCAAGGAAGCCGTCGCCCACCGGGATGCCGGCACGCTTGCCGCTGCGGGTGACCATGGTGCCGACGCCGACGGTCTCAGCGCCGTCGAAGAGCATGATGCCCAGACGGCCCGGCTCGACGCTCTCCACCATGCCCTTGGCGCCATTCTCGAAGGTGACGATCTCGCCGTAGACGGCGCGGTCCATGCCTTCCACTTCCACGATGCCGTCGGCGGAGGAGATGACCACGCCGCCCTCTTCGCTGGTGGCGGCGGGCTTGTAGTCCTCGATGCGGGTCTTGAGGGTGGCCAGAGAGGGTTTGTCGGCCATCATCTGGTCGATGGCGTGGCGGCCGGAGTTATCGAAGACGCGGTCGCCAATCTGCAGCACATAGCCGGAGAGGAGGCTGTCGTCCACTGTGACGTTCAGGATGACCTCGGTGGCGTCGTACAGCTTGCAGACCTCTTTCTTGATGCGCTCCAGGTCCTCCTCGCGGGGGGTGCGGGCGGCACGGAGGTCAGCTTTGACGATGCGGTTGGCCGAGAAGAACTCGGTGCTGAATTCACTTGCCATTTTCAGCCCCCGCTTTCTCCAACAGGTCGTCCAGCAGACGGGCGTCATCCTGCTCGTTCAGGCTGCGGGCCAGCAGCTTCTCGCACATGGCGCGGGCCAGTGCAGTGGTCTGGGCGTCAGCCTGGCGCAGCTTGTGCTGGCGCTCGGCCTCGGCGGCAGCTTTGCCCTCGGCCAGGATGGCGTCGGCCTGCTTCTGGGCGTCAGCCAGCAGCTGCTGCTTGTCCTTTTCGGCCTGCTGCTCGTAGGCAGTGCGGCGGGCAGCAGCCTCGGCGTCCACATTGCGCAGTTTTGCCTGCGCGTCGTTCAGGGCCGCAGTGGCCTCCTGCTTGGAGGTCTCGGCGGCGTTCAGTGCGTCATCCACCTGCTTCTGGCGCTGTGCGATGATGTTCATGACAGGCTTGTACAGGAACTTGCGCAGCAGCAAAAACAGAACCAGAATGTTGACGACTGTATACAGAAGGTTCAGATTCAGAGTCAGCATTCGTCATGCCTCCGTTATCAACCCAGGAACAGGATGATGAGCAGAGCAACGACGAAGCCGAAAATTGCAGTACCTTCGGCCAGAGCTGCACCCAGCAGCAGGTTGGTCTGGATCTTACCGGAAGCTTCCGGCTGGCGGCTGATGGCCTCCGTTGCCTTGCCGGTGGCAATGCCGATGCCGATGCCGCCGCCGATACCAGTCAGCGCTGCGATGCCAGCGCCCAGAGCTACGAGTCCGTTCATAATCAAAATCTCCTTTTAATCGATCAATTTACTCTTCTCCACCAATACTCTCTTTCATGAACAGCGAGGTGAGGAAGACAAAGACATAGGTCTGGATGAGACCATCGAACAAATCAAAGTACAGGCTGAAGATGGCCGGCACGAACACCGGGACCACCAGCTTGATGAGCTCCATGATGACGAAAGCGCCCAGCACGTTGCCGAACAGTCGCATACACAGGCTGGTGGGGCGGATGGCGATCTCGAGGATGTTCATGGGGGTCATGATGGGGGTGGGAGCGGTGAGGCTCTTGAGGAAGCCCTTGCCGCCCCGGGCATGGATGCCGGAATACTCGATGAGGCAGATACTCATGAGCGCCAGCGCAGCGGTGACATTCAGATCCTTCGTGGGGGGCTTGATGCCGAATACACCGATGAGGTTCGCACAGGCGATATAGAGAGCCACCGTCATGAGGTAAGGCACATACCGTCTGCCCTGCTCGCCCAGCAGGCCCGTGAAGAAGTTGTCGATCGTGGTGACGACCAGCTCAAGGATGGCCTGCCGCCTGGAGATGTGGTCCACCTTGAGGTTCCGGGTGAGCAGGATGGAGACGATGACCAGAAACAGCATGATGCCCCAGCTGACCACCACGGATTCCGGCACCTGCAGGCCGCCGAGGGAGATCATCTCCACATTCAGCTCTTCTTTCAGGGCCGCAGTCAATGCGTTCATCGCTTTGCCTCCTTTCTGAGCAGAGTCTTATCCTGAAGCGTAAAGGTATCGTTCGTTTTCACTCTATCTCCTTTCGTTTCTTTTATTAAAGCAGCCGCGCCAAAAATCAAAGAAGGTGCGTTTGTTTTCATGGAAACACACCCTCTTTCCGCGCTCAGCACAGCCCTTTTGCGTCTGGTATCATAGCACGATTGGTGCCGTTTGATAAGACCTTTGGTCGATATTCTACTTTTTGTTATATCTTATTTCACACCTTGGCCGGGAGCGTTGTGCATCTTGCTCAATAATTCACAGCCAAACTGTCCATTTTGACCAAATCCTTCGTCACTCCTTAGTGGTTCGTTTCATTTTTGAGGTAAAACGAAACCGTTCCGGCAGAATTATACACTCTATGTATATCTGGTATATAAAATTCATATAGCCGTCAAGTGTGTGATAGATGAAATTTTCTTAATTAGAAGCTTATTTTTATTAAGTAATATTACCTGTTTATAATACAGGATACAGGCTCACCGGGCGTTCTGCTCACCGCGGCGGAAGATAGCACGGAAGATGAAGCGGGACAGCGGGCCGCAGTAGAACATCTGCCAGCACAGAGCCATCGGGAAATTGCAGCCGAACGTATGCACCCACGTACCGAAGCTGGGCTCCTTGAACAGCACCGTTGCCACAAGGCTCATGACAGGGCACATGATGCAGACGATCATCAGAGAGATGGCATAGGTGATGAACTGCGGCCGGTCGGTGGGGCGTATGAAGGTGAAGGCCAGCGCAGTCGCCAGCTTTTCCACCACGAAGAACTCCAGCACGAAGGCCACCGGCACCATAATGGGCATCTCATGCAGGGCCATGCCGAAGGTGGCGTTGGTCACGCCGCCGGTGGCGAGGGCGACATTGTAGACGATCATTCCATAGACCATGATAGCGGCCATAACGACAGTAAAGACGATTTTTTCAAGCAGAGTCTTAGGCATTTTTGATTTTCTCCTCATTTGTGTTGTGGGGTAAAGTCTTTCGGAACTTTCGCCGCACAAAAAAAGACAGACGAGGGCGGAACCTTCGTCTGTCTTTGCACGACTACCATTCATTGCCCGCTATGATAGCACAAACTCCCGCCCCGCGTAAGAGTTTTCTGCCGTTTTCTCCCGTTTTGCGCAAATCCTTCCACGAACGACCCGAAATTTTCGGGCAGTTTATCGCATTCCCGCCGTCCCGTCAATCACCCGGAACGAAGTTTGGCAGTTCTTGTGCAGAGGTTTTCCACAAAAGGCACTGCGGGCCGCTCAGACTGCATAGGGAAGCTGTTCCTGCCGTCTGTTTGTGCGAACAATACATTTTTTTAGTTGTTTCTTGAAAAATAATATCTATTTTATTGTGCATTCTGCGAATAGACAAACCGCGCCCGCGCGTGTATAATAAAGCCAGAAACCAGAGAAGTACAGCAGAAGCTCAAATGAGAGCTAACCCCGCTGACTTTAAGCAGAAAGGAGCGAAGACCGATGGTCGATATGGAACCCGCACAGTACGCACAGACTGTCGGGGTTCGCTGAGAAGCAAAACAGAGGCTCACCACAAACGGGATGTTTCCCCCGTATAAAAACACAACAACAAGAGCCGTTCTTGAGCATCAATAAAGCGAATAACAGAACAGTCTGTGAAATAAAATCCCTCGCGTTCAAATAGATCCGCCGAAGGTGATCCCAATGAAGAAAGCTTTTGTACGGAACGTCTTATTTGAATAACTCTAAAGGAGAAACTCCAATGTACTAAGTAATGACACTCCCTTCGCAAATCTAACTCGAAAGAATGTGGTAATATGAAATTCATCTCTGTGATTCGTATCCCGCACTCCAACGGTTAAGAAAAGGGTCATTCCAATGTACTAAGAAATTCATTCCCCTGCTGATCGTTCTTCACCGTTTCAAAGGAGAATCTTCTATGAAACGTCCGGTACAGACCGAAAAATGAAGAAATCGAGGTCAAGAGGCTATGACTCCGAAGAAGTAAGCATCCTGCCGACTGAGGGCTTGCAACCGCCTCGAGTCGGCAGGTTTTTTGTCTGATGTTTTCCAATGAAGCCTGCATCCTCCCGTTTTCCTGCCGGGAGGATGTGGGTTTTGTTTTGTCCCGGACATTTTGGCGCGGGGCGTGTAGATTTTCGAATCTATTTCGTGTATACTTTTGCTCAGAAAGCAGCACTTACAAGGAGGAATACCACTATGGCAAGCAATTTCGAGTTCTACTCCCCCACCCGGGTCATCTTCGGCAAAGGCACCGAACAGCGCGTAGGCGCGCTGGTGCGCGAATACGGCGGCACCCGTGTCCTCATCGTCTACGGCGGCAAGAGCGCCGTCCGCTCCGGTGTGCTGGACCGGGCCGAAAAGTCGCTGACCGAGGCCGGCATTTCCAGCTGGACGCTGGGCGGCGTCGTGCCGAACCCCCACCTCGACAAGGTCTACGAGGGCATCCGCATCGGCAAAGAGAACAGCATCGACTTCCTGCTGGCCGTGGGCGGCGGCAGCGTCATCGACACGGCCAAGGCCATCGCCTACGGCCTGGCCGAGCCGGAAAAGGACGTCTGGGAGCTGTACGAACACACCCGCACGGCCAGGAAGTGCCTGCCGGTGGCCAGCATCCTGACCATCGCGGCGGCGGGCAGCGAAACGTCCAACAGCAGCGTCATCACTCGGGTGGACACCCACCAGAAGCGGGCCTACAACGACGACATCAGCCGCCCGAAGTTCGCCATCATGGACCCCGAGCTCACCAGGACCCTGCCCGACTATCAGACCGAGTCCGGCTGCGCCGACATCATGATGCACACCATGGAGCGCTATTTCACCAATGGCGGCAACATGGAGCTGACCGACGCGCTGGCCGAGGGCCTGCTGCGCACCGTGATGAAGAACGCGGTCATCCTCCACACCGACCCGGCCAACTACGAGGCCCGGGCCGAGGTGATGTGGGCGGGCAGCCTCTCTCACAACGGCCTGACCGGCTGCGGCATCGCCAGCAGCGACTTTATGTCCCACAAACTCGAGCATGAGATGGGCGGTATGTTCGACGTGACCCATGGCGCGGGCCTCGCCGCCCTCTGGCCCAGTTGGGCGCGGTACGTCTACAAGGACTGCCTGCCCCGCTTCGTCCGCTTTGCCCGGAACGTCATGGGCGTGACCACCGACGGCACCGACGAGGAGATCGCCCTGAAAGGCATCGACGCCATGGTGGACTTCTACCACAGCATCGGGATGCCCGCCAGCTTCCACGAGCTGGGCATCGACCCCACCGACGCGCAGATCAACGAGATGGCCCGCCGCTGCCTCGAGGCTTCCGGCTCCGCCCTCGGCTCGGCCAAAAAACTCAGCCTCGACGACATGATCGCCATCTACCGCGCCGCCAACCACTAAGAAAACTTTTTTCCCTCCGCCCGGCACAGGGTATTTTGCTTACTCTGTGCCGGGCATTTTGTTGTCTTTTGTGTGCTTCATCTCACTTTTTGTCAAAGAAGTGGAAAAGAGATGAGAAAAATAAGAGCAGTTGCCTGAACTCGAAGTATAAACGAAGCGCACCCCTTCTCCACACAGAAGCAGAAGGGGTGCGCTTTTTCTATGTCTGCCGAAAGTTTTCAACAACACAAAACTTCATTCTTCTATCACAAATTTCCATCTCCCTTTTGGGAGGAGCTGTCTGCGAAGCAGACTGAGAGGGCTATCCATTCTTATAAAGAATAGATGTCTATAAAATTTCTATATTTTACAAAGGTTTCGTTTTGTGGTTTGATGGAGCCAGAACGATTTGTTTTGCTGCATCGGGGCTGTCAAACCTGCGTGAATGGGGTCGTTTCCTGCGTGAATCGCTGTGTCTAAGCCCCGATGGTTATGTTATAATATAGTCATGAGGGAGGAAATGAGGATGGAGCTTCGATTTGCGGTCGTAGAAGACCGCCTGCCCGACGCTCAGCGGTTGGAGAGCCTTTTGCGGCTGGCCTTCGGCGGCGGGCAACCATTGGTCTGTGACCATTATGAGAGCGGCGACGCTTTTCTGGCGGCGTTCCCCTCAAAAGAATATCAGGTCATTTTTCTCGACATCTGCATGGAAGGCACCAACGGCATCGAGACGGCGCGCATCCTGCGCCGGGCCGACCCCGACCTGCTGCTGGTGTTCGTGACTTCGTCCCCGGAATACGTATGGGACGCGTTCCCCGTCCATCCCTTCGACTACCTGCTCAAGCCCTACCGGGAAGAAAAGCTTTTCCAGCTGGCCGACGAGCTGCGGCGGGTTCTCTTCCGGGCTGAACCGGAGCTGGAAGTCCGCATCGCACGGCAGCAGGTACATCTCCCCCTGCGGAAGATACAGTACGCCATGGCCCAGAACCACTACGTCCGCATCGTCAGCGACGACGGCGAGTGCCGGACCGTCTCCACCTTCTCCCAGGTGGAGCAGCTGCTGCGGGCGCAGGAGAACTTCATCGTCTGCAACCGGGGCGTCATCCTGAACATGGACAAGGTGCTCCGGCTGGACTGTGACTGCTTCGAGATGCTGGACGGCACCTGCCTGCCCGTGCGTCAGAAGGACAAGAACTCCCTGTTCGCCCAGTTCACACAATATCAGTTCCGCCATATGCGGCGGGAGCTATGACGCCGAGAGGAGGCCCGACCTTGGACTTTTCTTTATTTGGACGCTATTTTCTGGACCTCGCCATCTTCTACCCGGGGGCATTCCTCTGCCTCGCGCCCCTGTGGGAGCATGTGAAGGCACCCCGGCGCACCGCTGTGCTGACAGCCGCTCTCGTCACGGTCATCTGCCTTGCAGCGGCAGCCCTCTGCGCCATCTTCGAACTCGACAGCAACATCCTGCTTCTGCCCACCCTGCTGGCGGCGTTCTGGCTGCTGCGCTGGCGGGTGGGTCCGGAAGTTTCCGTGAGCCAGACCGCCTTTCTCTTCGCCGTCTCCGGCGTCATGATGGCAGTCTGCTCCCTGCTTTCCGTGGTGCTCAACGCCCGGGCTGAGGTAGGCAACGACGCCCCGGCCTGTCTCGTCTCCACCTCCCTGCTCAAGCTGGGACTCTCGGCAGTGCTCTGCATCATCTTCTGGTTCACCGCCGTCCAGTGGAGCCGCTGGCTGCTGCGGGAGTACCGGGGCGAAGCCTTCTGGCAGTCGGCGTGGCCGCTGCCCACCATCTACGCGGCTTTCCTCGTCTTCTGTATGCCGCTGGACCCGGCCGTCGTGCTCATCAACCGTCTGATGATCATTTCTGTTCTGGCCGTCACCATCTCTCTGCTGGGCATCTTTTTGCTGCTGTACGAGATGTATCAGGTGGCCCGGGAATACACCCGCAGCGCCCAGCTCGACCGGGAAAACCAGCTTCTGGCCGTGGAATCCCGCCGCTACACCGAGCTGCGGGCCTATATGGAGCAGACGCGGCATCTCCGCCACGACTTCCGCCAGCATCTCCATGTCATCGCCGGACTCACCGAGGCCGGGCAGGTAGATGAGCTGAAAAACTACCTGCACCAGTACGAATCCGAGCTGAGCGAGGAGCGCCCCACCCTCTGCGCGAATCCTGCCGTGGATGCTCTGGCCGGTCACTACGACCACGAGGCCCACAGCCTCGGCGTGCCGGTGGACTGGCGGCTGGAACTGCCCCGCCAGCTGGCCATCCCGGAGGCCGACTTCTGCATGATGCTGGGCAATCTGTTGGAAAATGCTTTCCACGCCAGCCAGAAGCTGCCGCCCGAACAGCGGCAGGTGAAGGTGATGGCCCGAATGCTGAGCCCCGCCATGCTGGGCCTGCTGGTGGAGAACCGCTATGACGGTGTGCTCAAGCGCCAGCAGGGCATCCTCCACTCCACGAAACACGACGGAATGGGCATCGGCCTCGTCTCCATCCAGACGGCTGTTTCCAGATATGGCGGTTCTATGACCGTCGAGACCGAGAACGGTTTGTTCCGGGTGAATATTCTGCTGAACTTATAACCTCTCCGTCACGCCTGCGGTGTGCCACCTCCCCTATCGAGGGGAGGCTGAGAGGTCATGTTATCAAAAAAGGAGGACTCCACCATGAAAATGACCCGACGCAACTTCCTCAGCGCTTCCGCTCTCACACTGCTGTCCTGCCAGCTGGCCCCTGCCGCCAGGGCAGACTGCCTTCTGTCCGGCCTTTTCCACGGCGCAGACACCGCCCTGCCGCCGAAGCCCCTGACGGCGAAAGTCGTGGACGCCAACCCCTTTATGGGCCGCAGCGAGTCAAACATCCACCACGACTGCTACAACACCGACTCCACCGACGCCGTCCTCCCCGTGGGCATCTGCCCCGAGGTCAACGTGGCAATGGAAAAGACGAACCCCAACGCCTCCCCGGCCATCTTCTTCGACAACTTCGATAACCCCGTCAGCCCGTTCCTGGGCGGTCTGGCCATCCGCGACCTCGACGCAGAAGAAGTCCGCACCATCGGCTTTTTCTCTCCCGCCAAGCACGACGGAGGCGGCTATCTCATCCAAAGCTCCTATTCCTTTGTGGACGGGCGCAACCTCATCGTCTGCCCCACCAGCCACAACCATGTGCTGATGCTTCGTGCCACCGACGAGAACGGTACGCCTCTGCCGGTTTTTGAAAAGGTACTGGACATCAACATCAAAGAGGCCGCCGAGCGGGTGCTTGGCCGCAGCCTCGAGCAGAATCTGCTCTCCATCGTCTTCGACTACGACGGCAACCTCTGGTTCGTCACCGGCGGCTTCCGCATCTACCCCAGCCGCGGCCAGCAGGGCGCGATGGGCTACATCTCCCACAATGCCATCGACGCCATCCTTGCCGGCGGCACCGCCGACCTCGACCACGAAGTCCATGTCTACGCTCCCGCTCCGGGCGAGGGTGCTGAAAACGGCATTGCCTCCTGCCGGGAGGGTGCGGTCATCCTGACGAACCTTGCCTGCTACCTGCTGCGTGCCAACGGCGGCGTTGAAGTCGTCTGGCGCACCCCCTACGACAGCGTGGGCGCAAAAGACAGCCGCGAAGGCGCTGCCACCACCGGCGGCGGTCTGGCATGGGGCGGCGGCTGCTCGCCCTCTCTGAGCCGGGAGCTGGTCTTCTTCACCGACAACCTCGAGACCGTCAGCCTGATGGCTGTGGACATCCACACCGGCGAAGTCGCCGCCAGCCACCCGGTCATCGACGAGCTGCCCGCCAACATGCCGGTGTCGGTGGAAAATTCGGCCATCGTCTACGACCACGGCAATGGCCGGGTCAGCACCATCGTCTGCAACTGGTTCGGCGCAGGCAGCCCCAACCTCGCAAAGCCCGACAGTGACTCTTCCATCCAGAGCTACGAGAACATCTACGACCGTAACTGGCTGCTCAAGGGCAACTGCATGATCATGCCCGGCGTCGAACGGGTGGACACCATCCGCACCGCCGACGGCTGGACCATGAAGAGCGTCTGGTGCCGCGACGACCTCAGCGACACTTCCATGATGAAGCTCTCCACCGCCACCGGCTATATCTACGGCTTCGTGCAGGACGTGGACAGCGGCATGTGGCAGTACATCGTGCTGGACTTCGACACCGGAAAGACCGTCCTCACCGTGGACGTCGCCTCCCTCTACGGCTACAACAACATGGCCATCGGTATGTACGCGGGCCGTGACGGCAACAAGCTCTACTGCCCCACCGGCTACAAAGAGCTTCTCCGCCTGCAGGACCGCTTCGTCTTCCTGCCCGAGATGCCCTACCGGAAGGTCGATCTGGACAAGACCTCCCGCCGGGTGCTTTCGGCGGCAGAGTTCCAGGCCGCAGGCGGTGCCGGCACCCCCGCAAGCTGGCTCCACACCGCCACCCTCGACAACCTCCACCCCGCGACTACTGTTTCTTTCCGCATCAACGGCCTGACCGGAAATGCCGCCGACTATAAGCTCTTCGCCCTCGGCACGGATGGCCGCTACCACGAGGTGTCCGACTGGCACTTCGACGATGCCCCGGCCCGTCTCAGCGCGAAGAAGGTCTACACCATCTGCCTCACCGCACAAGACGGCGGCAGCTTCGACCTCTCGCCCGACGCCAAGGAAATCACCCTCTCGGTGGTGCTGGCACGATGAATCTCTAAACCAAAAGCCCATCTGTACCACGGTGCAGATGGGCTTTTTATCACACTATCGTATTTTACAGGGTACTCAGCAGGCGGTGGCCGCCGTTCTGGTCGGCGGCATAGCGGGTGGTGCGGTTGACCTGATTGTCCAGCGGCAGGCCCTCAGCGTAGCGCTTGAGGTTATGGATGAAGATGTCCACGATGTTGTCCAGCGTCTTGGGCAGGCTGAACTTGCCGGAGTTGTGGGGCGTGATGATAGCGCCCGGCTCACCCCACAGCGGGTGGTCGGCAGGCAGAGGCTCCGGGTCGGTGACGTCGAGGCCCGCGCCAAAAATTTTGCCGATGCGCAGGGCCTCCACGAGGGCGTCGCTGTCCACGGTGGTGCCGCGGCCCACGTTGATGAGGATGGCACCGTCCTTGCAGCGGGCGAAGCGCTCGGCGTTGAACAGCTTGTTGGTCTCAGGGGTGCCGGGCAGGCTCAGAGCGATGAGGTCGGCCTCGGGCAGCTCCTCGTCCAGCTGGCTCTGGGCCACCACACGCAGGCAGTAGTCCGGGCAGGGCGTGTCGGGGTGGACCGTGCGGCGGACGCCCACCACCTCAGCGCCCAGCATATGGGCGCGGCGGGCGAAGTTGGAGCCGATGTCGCCCATGCCGACGCAGAGCACCCGCGCCCCGGTGATGCCCCTCACGGGGCGGTCGATGGGAGCCCACTGGCGCTGGTTCTGGCGGTCGCGGTAGAGGAACATATCCTTCTGGATGCCCAGCCACATGGCCAGCATCCACTCGCTGATGGCCAGACCGTAGGCACCGGTGGCGTTGGTCACCATGCAGTTTTCGGGCAGGACCCCGGGCTTCAGATAGGCGTCGGGGCCGGCGGAGTTGGACTGGAACCACTCGATGTGCTTGTTCTGGCTGATCATCGACACCGGTGCGTTGCCCAGCACGATGTCGGCCCAAAGCACATCTTCGGCGTGGACGTCGTCCAGTGCGTTGAAACGGAATTCAAATTCCGGCACGGATGCCTCCAGCGCGGCGCGGTGGGTGTCGTTCAGAGGCAGACATACCAAAACTTTTTTGTGCATAGGGATACCCTCACTTCCTGTGTATTCTTCTATAAGAATACTCTCCCCCGCCCCGCTCCGCAAGAGGCAAAATGGCCGCTTTCTTAAGAATTCCTTAGGATTTTATCCCACAAATCCCAAGAAGTATGTGATAAGCTGTCCACAATGCAGAAAATCTGCTATACTGATACTATCTTTCCGCACGGTGGTGACGCCCAATGTGGATACCATCTACACACAGGCATGGCTGGATCTTTCGGAGGAACCGATGATTTATGTCGTTCCGGCGACCAACCGCTTCTTCAATGTTCAGGTTCTGGATGCGTGGACGAATACAGCAGCCGTTCTGGAAGAACCGGGCATCTATGCGATCGTCCGCTCCGGCTGGCAGGGAACGCTTCCAGAAGGTGTCCGGAAGATCGAAGTTCCTACAACGACCGTCTGGACGATCGCCCGTATCGTTCTCTCTGGAACAGAAGACCTGCCGAATGTCTATGCGATCCAGGAGCAGATGCAGCTGACGCCGCTATCGATGTATATATCGGGCAGTTATGTACCTCCGAAGGGCAGCTATGTACCGGAAAATGACTTTATTCCGGTGAACAAAGTTCTGGCAATGACTCCGAAAGAATTTTTTGACACGGCGAATGATCTGATGGTGCTGAACCCGCCCGCCCCAGAAGATGCCGCGCTGCTCCGCAGGCTCGCAGCGCTCCATGTAGGGCCGGGAGAGACCTTCGATGAAAGCCTGCTTGGTCTGGGCGGGACGCTGCGCTGGAAAATGATGCTGTTGCAGCTCAAGAGCAAGCTGACCGAACAAGCCACACAATATGCCCGGCAGATGGGACAGTGGATCTACTATGGAGACCCCATTGGCGATTTTGGCACCGAATATACCTACCGGACGATGGTAGCTCTGATCGGACTGGGCGCGAACACAACGGATATCGCCATCTACCCCAAGACTGAGGTGGACAGCAGCGGCAATACCCTGACCGGAAAAAGAACCTACAAGTTGCATTTTACCAGTTTTCCGCCGACGGTGGACAACGGATTCTGGTCGGTAACGGCTTACGGCGATGACGATTTCCTGATCGATAATCCCATCGGCCGCTACTGCGTGAATGACCGCTCGGGTCTCACGCCCAATGCCGACGGCTCTGTGGATGTGATCCTCTCTGCGGATGCCCCGGAGGATACAACAAACTGGCTCCCCATCGCAAAGGGCGGCTTCCATCTCTTCCTGCGCATCTATAAACCGGACTGGAACACGCTGAACAACTGGCAGACACCTACGGTCGATGTAAGATGATCTGAGATCCTATGCGAAAGTAAAAGGAGGAACCCCGCAATGAAGATGACCCGCAGAAATTTTATTTCCACCTCAGCCGCCACAATGCTGGCGTGCGGAGTATCCTTGTCTGCTCATGCAGCCGGAAGTGAGTCTGAAAACGGTCTGAATTTTATTACCGATATTTTCAGCGACCCAGCGAAACCGGGAACAACACAGGATGCAACGCCCCTGACTGCCGAGAAGAATGCGGAATGGTACAGCAAGCTGGATTTTTCTGACCGGCGGGAATTTGTCAATGCTGAGCGCGGAATGCTGGACAACGCAGAAGAAACGGTCATCTACAACGATGACGGAACGACGGCATGGGATCTGCCAAGCTACGGCGACCTGAGCGGCGATGCGCCGGATACGGTCAACCCAAGCCTGTGGCGGAATACGCAGCTCAACGCAAAAGCCGGACTGTATGAGGTTTGCAACGGCATATATCAGGTACGCGGGTTTGATATGTCCAATGCGACCTTCATCCGCACTGACAACGGCTGGATCATTTTTGACGTGCTGATGTGCAGGGAAAATATGCAGGCAGCCAAAACTCTGATGGAAAAACGCTTCGGCACGCTGGATGTCAAGGCTGTGTTGTACAGCCACTCCCATGTGGATCACTTCGGCGGTGCAGAAGGTGCGATCGACCGGAACAATGTGGCAGATTCCAGCCTTTCCATCGAGCAGCAGCTTGCCTCTGGAAAGACGGTCGTTCTTGCTCCGGAAGGTTTCCTGAAACACGCCATCAGCGAAAATGTCTATGCAGGCATCGCCATGGCGCGCCGCGCGCAATATCAGTATGGTACGGTGCTGGAAAAAGGCTCGAAGGGCGCGCTCTCAATCGGCATCGGCATGGGGCAATCCACCGGTCAGGTGGCACTCATTCCGCCGACCTTTGAAATTGGTTCGGATACGCCTGCACTGACCATCGATGGGCTAAAGATCGAATTTCAGCTCACACCGGGTACAGAAGCGCCCGCAGAGATGAACGCTTATTTTCCGAAGTACCGCGCCCTCTGGATGGCAGAAAACTGCACCGGTACGCTGCACAACCTGTATACTCTCCGCGGTGCGCAGGTCCGGGATGCGAACGACTGGGCAAAATACATCATCGAGGCAGATCAGAAGTTCTGCGACAAGACCGATGTGGTCTTTCAGAGCCACAACTGGCCGCACTGGGGCGAGGAGATCCACGAGTATTCATTTTGAACTTTCGTTTGTGAACACTGCCACGGACAGCGCAGATTTTGAAAAGTCCATCCGTATCCCATACCAGCAGGATGGTTTTGATGATGTGCGTGCTGAGTATTCCCAGATGCTGCGGCAGCAGCTTTCCAAGGGCAACAACGGCCTGACCAAGACCAAATTCCTGACCTACGGCATCGAGGGTGACAGCATGGCGCAGGTCAAACCCCGGTTGGAGCACATCCAGAACGACCTGATGAACAATTTCCACAGACTTGGCGTTCTGGCTAAGCCGCTGGACGGTACGGAGCGTCTGCGGCTGATGCACGGGATGCTGAACATGGACGGAGCCAATAAGTTCCACTTCAACTGGAAAGACCTTGTGCCCAGTGGTCTGTCCGTAAAGGATGCCATTGCACCCACCGCGCTGGCGTTTAAGAACAGCCGTACCTTTCAGATGGGCGGCATCTTCGGGGCGGTCAGTTTTCTGAATATCACGGCTTCTGATTTGAGCGACCAGCTTTTGAAGGACTTTCTGGATATGGACTCCAGCCAGATCGTCACCATGCACATCCAGTCCGTTGACCAGAACAAGGCTATCAAAACCATCAAGCATACGATTACTGAACTTGATAGATCAAAGATCGAGGAGCAGAAAAAAGCCGTCCGCGCCGGATACGACATGGACGTGTTGCCGTCCGATTTAGCGACTTACGGGCGGGATGCAAAAGCCCTGCTGAAAGAATTACAGTCGCAAAACGAGCGGATGTTCCTTGTCATTTTTCTGGTGCTGAACACCGGCAAGACCGAGCAGGAACTGGAAACCAACGTGTTTCAGGCGGTCAGCATTGCCCAGAAGCACAACTGCGAACTGTGTCGGCTGGATTTTCAGCAGGAGCAGGGGCTTATGTCCTCGCTGCCGCTGGCAGACTGCCAGATCGAAATTCAGCGGGGACTGACCACCAGCAGCACGGCAATTTTTGTGCCGTTTACTACGCAGGAGCTGTTCGACAACGGTAAGGAAAGCCTGTACTACGGTTTGAACGCCCTGTCCAATAACCTGATTATGGTGGACCGCAAAAAGCTGAAAAACCCCAACGGTCTGATTCTGGGCACTCCCGGCTCTGGCAAGTCGTTCAGCGCAAAGCGAGAAATTTGCAATGCTTTTCTCGTCACGGATGACGATATTCTTGTGTGCGATCCTGAGTTGGAGTATGCTCCACTGGTGGAACGTCTGCATGGGCAGGTCATCCATATCAGCCCTTCCAGCACCCAGTATATCAACCCCATGGACATCAACACAAACTATTCCGAGGAAGATAATCCGCTGGCTTTGAAAGCCGATTTTATTCTTTCCCTTTGCGAACTTGTAGTCGGCGGCAAAGAGGGGTTGAAGCCTGTGGAGAAAACGGTCATTGACCGCTGCGTCCACAAAATCTATGCTCCTTACTTTGAGCACCCCTGTCCCGAAACCGTGCCGATGCTGGAAGATTTCTACAATGCTCTGCTGACGCAGGATGAGCCGGAAGCCCATCATGTTGCAGCTGCTCTGGAAATCTACGTCAAGGGCAGTCTGAATATCTTCAACCACCGCACCAACGTGGATATCGACAACCGCATCGTCTGCTATGACATCAAGCAGTTGGGAAAGCAGCTGAAAAAGCTGGGTATGCTCATCGTGCAGGATCAGGTCTGGGGCCGTGTGACCGCCAATCGCTCCGTTGGCAAATCGACCCGATACTACGCCGATGAGTTCCACCTTTTGCTGAAAGACGAGCAGACAGCCGCCTATTCCGTGGAGATCTGGAAACGTTTCCGTAAGTGGGGCGGCATCCCGACAGCCTTAACACAGAATGTGAAGGATCTGTTGGCAAGTCCCGAAGTATCGAATATTTTTGAAAATTCGGACTTCGTTTATATGCTGAATCAGGCCAACGGCGACCGGCAGATTCTTGCGAAACAGCTTAATATTTCGCCCCATCAGCTTTCCTATGTGACCCACTCCGGCGAGGGCGAAGGGCTGCTGTTTTTCGGCAACGTGATCCTGCCCTTCGTTGACCACTTTCCGAAAGACCTTGAACTCTACCGCATCCTGACCACCCGCCTGTCGGAAGTTGTGGAGGCAAAGCATGAATAAGAAACAGCCGAAGCTGAAATTTGAGGAGGACAAGGAACGCACTGCAACACGCTCCCCTCCGAAAAAGGAAAAGGTGGAGCAGACGCAGCCCCGAAAGAAACTGAAACTGGATGCCGACAAAGCTGCCGAAAAAGCACAACATCTACGCTTTGGCAAAGCCGAGATCACCCCGGACGAAGCATCCCGCATGACAAAAGCCCAGAAACGAGAGATGTACGCTTCGGCCATTGCCCGGTCTGCGGCTCACCGGGAAGTTGACCAGTATGAGGATGATAATGTCGGCACGCAGGCTCTCAACGAGGGACTGAAAACAGAAGAATCTGCTGCGGATTTTTCCAAAAGCCGCTATTCTCGTAAGCTCAAGAAGAAAGCCAAGCTCCAAGCAAAAAAGAAGCTCAGAGCTACAAAATCTTCTGCCCATGAGCCGGACAAGGTACAAAATGCAGGAGAGGCCAACGTCATTCATAGTGACAGCGGCGAGGGTGGTTCCAACTGGCTTTCCCGGTGGCGGCAGAAACAGGACGTTCGCAAAAGCTACTATGCTGCTGCCCGGTCGGGCGGCACCGCAGCACAGACCGCTGGCGGGCAAAAGATCACATCCAGCGGTGCATCTGCCACTAAGTCCGGTGTAGAGCAGGTCATTGATAAGGGCAAGTCGGCTGTCAGCACTGCCGTCAACGGCATTGCCAATTTTGCAAAGAGCAACGCACACGTTTTGGTGATCGTGGGCGTTTTTCTTTTGCTCCTGATGCTGGTCATCACTCTGAACGCTCAGCTGGAGATTTTCCTTGACTTCTTCCGTGGTTTTAAGGAGCAGGCATGAGTAAAACGTCCAGAACCAAACTGAGTGTGTTTCTGGCAGCAGGAATTGCTGCGGTCATCTTGGCCGCAGCTCTTTCTGTTTTCTATGGAAGCACTAAGATTCCGTTTGAAACGGTTTTACAGGCTCTGCGCGCCCCCGATATGACCGACCAGCAGCAGATCATCATTCATGAACTGCGCATTCCCCGCACCATCGGCTGCATTCTGGTGGGTGCTGCTTTTGCGGTCGCCGGTGCCATCATGCAGGGCGTGACGCGAAACCCGTTGGCAGATTCCGGCTTGCTTGGCATCAATGCCGGCGCATCGTTTGCACTTGCGGTCTGTCTGGCATTTCTGCCTTCACTCATCTTCTCCGGTGTGGTGCTGTTCTCCTTTCTGGGTGCAGCAGTTGCTATGGTAGTGGTCTATGGCTTGATGAGCATAAAGCACCGCAAGCTGGACCCGGTGCGGCTGGTGCTGGCCGGAAGTGCCGTTAGCGTGTTTTTGTCCTCGCTGAGCCAAGCGATTTCTATTTTCTATAACATCGGCTACGATCTCACGTTCTGGACAGCAGGCGGTGTGGCCGGTATCCGGGCAAAGCAACTGACGTTTGCAGCCCCGGTCATTTTGGTGGGGCTGCTCCTTTCGCTGCTGTTATCCCGGCAGATCTCCCTGCTGAGCCTTGGTGACGATGTTGCCCGCGGCCTTGGTCTGGAGATCGACCGTATCCGGACGCTCTGCCTGTTCGTGGTCTTGCTGCTGGCGGGCGGAGCCGTGGCACTGGCCGGGCCGGTGGCCTTTGTCGGCTTGCTGGTGCCCCATGTGGTGCGCTTTTTTGTGGGTGCGGACTACCGTGCCATCATCCCCAGTTCCATGCTGGCCGGTGCATTCTGTATGCTGGCGGCCGACCTGATTTCCCGTACCATCAATGCCCCCAGCGAAACGCCGGTCGGTCTGGTATTTGCTGTGGTCGGTGTGCCATTCTTTATCTGGACAGCCCGAAAGGAGGAACGCAGTCTTGACTGAGAAAACAAAACGCCGCAGCCGGACTGCGGGCGTGCTCCTGATTCTGGCCGTACTTCTGCTGGTGCTGATCTGGGTAGATATCAATGCAGGCTATCAGCAAATTACGCTGACCCAGCTGTGGCAGATTATCTGTGGGAAAGGCGAGAAAGGCGTGACCTACACGCTGGTGAACCTGCGTCTGCCCCGTGTGCTGACAAGTTTGCTCGTTGGCGTGGGGCTTTCGGCGGCGGGCTGTGTCTTGCAAGGCGTTTCCCGCAATGAGATGGCGGAACCCGGTATTCTGGGTATCAATGCAGGTGCAGGATTGTTTATTGCTGCCTACATCGTGCTGTTTTCCGGAAGTAGCGTCACGTACTCCATCCTGCTGCCCATTCTAGCTTTTGCCGGTTCCATCTGCACGGCGGCAGTAGACTATTTCCTTTCGCTGACACGGCAGGGACTTTCGCCCCGGCGTTTGCTTCTGGTGGGCATTGCAATGTCCACAGCCATTTCCAGTGCCACCACCATGCTGATGCTCCGGATGTCGGACAGTGAATATGCTTTTGTGCAGAACTGGCTCTCCGGCAGCATCTGGGGTGCCAACTGGCAGAACGTGACTCTGCTGACCATCGGTCTTGCCTTGTTGCTGCTGGCGGTCTTTTATAAAAGCCGCACTCTGAACGTGCTGGTATTGGGTCAGCAAACCGCCACCGGCTTGGGTGTAGATGTTCCTCGCCAGACGGTTCTGCTGCTGGCGGCTGCAATCGGAATGTCTAGCCTGTGCTGCTCGGTGGGCGGCGGTCTGAGTTTTGTGGGCCTTGTCTGCCCGCATCTGGCCCGGCGGCTGGTCGGCCCCAATTACCGCGTCCTTCTCGGCACAACAGTACTCACCGGTGGTGTGTTGATGGTCTTTTCAGATATCATCTCCCGGACACTGCTTTCGCCCAATGAGATCCCCATCGGCATTGTAGCGGCGGTGATCGGCGCACCGTATTTCCTGTATCTTCTGGTCAAATCGTAACGAGGTAACATATGAAAGACGAAGCACAACAATTCAGCCTGCAGGGTGAGGGCATTTCGGTCGGCTACCAGCAGAATATCATCATCCCGAAGATGGATGTGCAGATCCCGAAAGGAAAGATCACTTCCATCATTGGCCCCAATGGCTGCGGCAAATCCACGCTGCTGAAAGCCCTCTCCCGGATGATGCCGGTGCAGAGCGGTGCCGTGCTGCTGGATGGACAGGCTATTGCCACGCTGCCCACCGTAGAAGTGGCCCGAAAGATGGCCATTCTGCCTCAAAGTCCGCAGGCTCCCGGTGGATTGACCGTAGAAGAACTGGTTTCTTATGGCCGTTACCCACATCAGAAGGGCTTTGGCAAACTGAATGAAGATGACCATCGTGCGATTGCGTGGGCATTGGAAATCACCCACATGGCTGAATTTGCCCAGCGCGGCATTGATGCTCTTTCGGGTGGACAGCGGCAGCGTGCATGGATTGCCATGGCACTGGCGCAGGATACGCCGTTGATCCTGCTGGATGAGCCGACCACCTATCTGGATATGGCACACCAGCTGGAAGTGTTGGAGCTGCTGAAAGAACTGAACACCAATGCACACAAAACCATTGCACTGGTTATTCATGATCTGAACCTTGCGGCGCGTTTTTCCGACTGGATGATTGCCATGCGCAAGGGAGAAGTGCTCTATCGCGGCACTCCGAAAGAGATCATGACGAATCAGGTACTCCGGGATGTATTCTCTTTGGATGCCTATATCGCACAGGATCCTTGGACAGGTCGGCCCATCTGCATGACATATCGCCTGTGCATTAAATAAAAACAGGATATGTTTTCTATTTAATGTCATTGAATCCCGGAATAACAGGAGACAAGAAAAGCAGAGTGTTTGAAGATACGCTCTGCTTTTTCCTTATTGGAGAAATCTTCAGTCTACGTGTTTTTCTACCAATTACATTTTCAGATCTGCAAATAGTTCTACTAGAATCCAACTATATTGCGCAGGTCACATGGAAAAGAGTATTGAAAAATATTTGATGTAAGTTGTGCAGTAGATAAAAAGCCACACTCTTTCCTATGGTTATCGTCAAATTCATTGCTGCGGTGAAGGTTCAATAAGAAAGTGCGTCTGCATGCAAAGTTCTCTATCACGTCCTATAATATTCCGAATTAGCTTTTCATCAATTCCCATGTTTTGACAAAAGATGTTGATAATCATTGCTTTCAAACAATGATTCGTTTCATAAATTTGGCTGGCAGTCAATATTCCATCACTTGAAGCTTTGAAGTGAGAATAATAATTTCTAGTTACTACTATGGCTTTTATGAATGCTCGTGTTGATTCATCAGACGGTTGATCGGGATTATCGAATGTCCGCAGAATATATTTGGCATTGTGCCTTAATATTTCGCTGCACCGAGAATCAAGTTCATATAGTATTTCATTGAGCGAAATTCGCCCTAAAAATCCCTTCGCAATCCATTCCGAAATTTTATTAGCGTGATTTGCATCATAAGGCCACCCAATTCCAGCTTCTTCAATAACTTTTTCAAAGACTGATTTTCCTTCTTCATTTGTGAATATGAGCTTTTTTATCTCTTTTTGCGATTTTTTTACTGCGGCCCCTAACTGTGCAGCTTTCTCTTCTTCGCCACTTGTTCTCCAAAAATAACCTTCGAGAAATTTGACATATACAACAAATATATCTTCTACATACCTTTTTGAATTTCCATTTTCCAAGAAGTACATCATGCGTAAGAAGTCAAAATCCGATTTTTGACAAAAAGAATACCAATTACTAAAATACTTCGTTAGGCTTTCTGAAACATCTTCAAATGTTGTTGGGTGCTGATATGTTGGTGTACAATCCTTGGTGTTGTAAGAAAAATCTTTATTAAAATAGATTTTATCAGGCTTTTTCTCGTCACCATAAAAAAGATAGATATCATCAATTCCTGTGATGTTTCCAATCATTACGCAAAAGAATTGAATAATAGTTGATATTTCATTGACCACTGTCTCAAGATTTGTATCATCTTCGTACTGAATAAGAATTTGCGGATGCTGCGACAGCATGACTGAGGTAAAGCTATCTGTAAAACATGAATTTTCATAGCTAAAGGATTCAAACACGATTGATATTTTGGGATGATCCTCTTTTAATGTGATATTCGGAAGTACTTTGTCTTCCGCTATCATGCGGCCATCTTTCTGTAAAGAACATTCAATAAGTTTTTTGTGAATCCATTCAGGCAGTTCAGGAAACTCAAATTTGACTGCGCGAATGTTTGTTTTTCTCTCGTCAAACGGTTCATCGCTTGTAGTTTGAATAATGTATTTTACATTGTACGCCTCTGCACCTTCAAGCGTTCTATTTTCATAAATCGGGATAGTTCCATCTGTATAAACAACAAAATGATTTGAGTCCCCGGAATCTCCGCCTATAAATGTATTGCACAGCGGATCGCCGACACCTCTCCGATAAAATTGTATACTATTACTTTGAAGAATCAACTCGGCAATTTCACCAGTTGTATCATTTTCGTTGTGCCACTGACCTATAATTCTATCCATCTTAGCTTTCCTCCGTTTTACTTTCCTGTTGCTGCTCTCGCTTTTTCCTATACTGCGCTGGGCTGACCCCATATTCTTTTCGGAACACCCGACTGAAGTAAAGCTGATTGTCATAACCCACAATCTCTGCAATCTCGCCAATCTTATAATCTGTATTCTCTAACAAGCTCTGCGCATTGACCATCCGAAGTGACAGGATGTATTGCGCAGGGCTTATTTTCATATACTGCTTAAAGTTTCGGATGAACCAGTTCGTGCTGATGTGCAGCGATTCTGCATAGTCCTCCACGCTGATTTTGGTGTTGTAGTTCTCGTTGAAGTAGGCAACGGCGGCTTCGATTTACTCCGGAATGTTTATCTCCACACTTTCGCCTTCCTGCTGCTGGCGGCTGACAAGAAGCAGAATCGTGTTGAACATCGAGGCAATGTAGTCCTCATAGCCATACTTGCACTGCTGCAGCTCCCGGATGATTTTTCGGAACAGCATCTTATACTCCGGCAAAGTTCCGCTGTAAAAGACGTGCTGATCCAGTGGGATGCCATGATAAGTCAGAATGTTCTTCACGTCATAGCCAGTGAAATGAATCCAGAATACTTCCGGATGGTCTTCTACATAATAAATGTATTTCTGAATCTCTTTCGGCTGGTAAAGAACCATATGACCGGATGTGACAATTTCCTCCTTGCCGTTGAACCAGAAGTGAGCTTTTCCGGAGGCCACATACAGAATCCGGTAGTCACGCCGTCCTTTCTGCCAGAAAGTCGGCAGGGTCGGGCGAGTTTTCAGCCGATAGGTGCCGCAGCTGCCAACTACAAGAGGACGCGTGTAGTCCTTGAAGTCCAGACGAGAATTGTTCAGATATCCAGAGTTAAAATACATTTCGGACTGCCTCCTTTGCGTGAAATTTTACCGGAAAGCATGAAATCTTTTAGGCTGATTTTACAAACTCATTGATTTTGTGCATATTTTGTTCCATCTTGTCTATATCTTTCTCTGTCATAAATTCTATAATATTTCCGGACGTAACGCAAGAGATTTGGTAAACTTGCAGAAAAATTCAGATGGAATAGGAGAAATCATAATGGCAGAGAAGCGATATTTGAAGTGGTACAACAAAGTCGGATATGGATCAGGCGACATTGCAGGCAATGTTGTGTATGCGTTCCTTTCGTCCTTTGTTATGATCTACCTGACCAACACGGTTGGTCTGAACCCCGGCATCGTCGGCACTTTGATTGCGTTTTCCAAACTGCTGGATGGTGTGACGGACATTTTCTTTGGCTCGCTGATCGATAAGACCCACTCCAAGATGGGCAAGGCTCGTCCGTGGATGCTGTATGGCTATATCGGCTGTGCCATCACGCTGGTGGCTATTTTTGCAATTCCTACGAACCTCGGTCAGTTTGCACAGTATGCATGGTTCCTGATTGCATACACGCTGCTGAATGCTGTGTTCTACACTGCCAACAACATCGCTTACTCTGCCTTGACTGCTCTTATCCCCAAGAATAGTGCCGAGCAGGTCGAGATGGGTTCTTATCGCTTCATGTTTGCCTTTGCCACCAGTCTGCTCATCCAGTCCATTACTCTGGGTGTCGTCACTGCTTTGGGCGGCGGTGCTGCTGGTTGGCGCACTGTGGCAATCATCTATGCGATTATTGGCTTGATCGTCAACACACTTTCCGTTTTCTCTGTGAAGGAACTGCCAGAAAGCGAACTTGTAGACACCAACGACAAAAAAGAAATCGAGCAGGATGAAAAGTATAATCTGGTGCAGGCTGCAAAGCTGCTGGCCGGCAACAAGTATTATATGATGATCTGCGGCACCTACATCCTGCAGCAGATTTACGGTGCAATGATCAGCATGGGCACCTACTATGCCACCTATATTCTTGGCAATCAGAACCTGTTTGGCGTGTTCTCTTGGGCAGTTAATATCCCTCCGATTATTGCACTGGTGTTCACCCCGATGCTGGTTGCAAAGTGGAGCGGAATGTATAAGTTGAATGTTCTGAGCTATTCTCTGGCTACGGTCGCTCGTGCGCTGGTCGCCGTGGCAGGTTATATGGGCAGCGGCAATGTTCCCTTGATGCTGCTCTTTACCGCAGTCGCTGCTTTGGGTCAGGGTCCTTGGCAGGGTGACATGAACGCTGTGATTGCCGCCTGCTCCGAATATACTTGGCTGACGAAGCACAAGCGCGTTGACTGTACGATGTACTCCTGTACTTCTCTCGGTGTGAAGCTGGGTGGCGGTCTGGGTACTGCCATCACTGGCTGCTGGCCGCAAGCAATTTCGATAGTGCGCTGGCTGTCCAGCCCGAATCCTGCATCTCGATGCTGAAGATCATGTATCTGGTGATTCCGTTTGCTCTGGATGCAGTTATCACCTTTATCCTTTCCCGTATGAAGGTCGAGGAAGCAAACGCAAAATTGCGCGCAGCTGCTTAACATTTGACATCAACACATTTTACCTTTTCTCCTTTTTCGCCGACCCCTGCACGGATAAGATCTGTGCAGGGGCGGCATCTCTATTTGACATTCACTTTCCTCATTCGTCGTATACAGCAAGAAGGACGGACGCCCTCCCGAAAAAGGGAGCGTCCATCCTTCTTTTTTACAGTTTATTTTGCAGATATTCCAGCAGCGTCTGGCTCACCACAGAGCTGGCCGTCTTGGAAAACGCCAGTCTCCGTGTCCGGCAGCAAGCAGAACCGCTATACCTCCACCACCTGCATAGATCTAGCTTTTCCGGATTCTATGGGGAATGTTTTTGCTCCAGTTTCATCGTGCTGTGCGGATCTCGGCGAATTCCTCTGGGTCACAGCTCACCGCACGCCAACGCTCCAGTGTCTCTCGACCTTCTTCTGTGGAAGATTTTCCGTCAAGTTTTGCCGCAAGGCAGACAGCTTCGCTGCGGATATTACCTTTTTCAGAAGCCATTTTCATGGTATCCTCCGAGGTGATGCGGGTCTCATCCAGCAGTTGCGCAAGGCCGTTCAAAGCCAGCTCTGTACACCGCTCGGTCAGCAGGTCTGGCCGCCGTTCTGCCGCGCAAGATGCGGCTTGCAATGCCGATGCAAGCCGCTTGGGTACACCCCATGCAATCTGTTGTGCTGTGACTTCCATCCCGGTTTGGAGTTCTTTTTCGGACAGAAGAGATTTCTCTGGGTTTTCCATTGCGGTTGCAAAAACGTGATACCCATAAAAGGCCGTCTGTTCATCCGTAGAGTGCATTACTCGTTCCAGATCTTTTTCCGTCACAGTATTCTGATCCAGCAACGCAAACCAATGCCGCTTTGCGCCGTGGTGACTAAGACCGACCTCCCCGCACCGATCCAACATATCGGCCAGTGCCGTTTTGTCCACTTCGGTGGGCACCCAGTTTTGGGAAAAGGATGTCAGCATCCAAAGGGCGTGCAGATTCCGATAAATGTAAGCTTCGGCCTGTTCGTTCCGACCATAGCAGTCATCCTCCCGATCCATCTGCTTTGCGACCACCGCAATGTCTTTGGCACAGGCTGTCAGAATCGCTGTAATCTCTTCCGGAGAAAAAGCATCCGCCTTGAAATAAAGGGCGTTCTGCATCTCCTGTAAAACCCTGCTGTTTCGGTTCATCTGCATGGTGCCATCGGCTTGTGCAATAACATTTTCAGTGATTTTTGCACACACGACCCGTAGCCGATTTTCCTGCTGTGGAATTGGCAGATGAAGACAGACCGTGATGAACCAATCTCGAGGCAATTCTGGGACTCCACCGTTCCAGATAAGTTTTCCCAGACGCTCCTTTTGCTCTAAAGTCAGCAACCCATGGGCCCCACAGTGGAGCAGCCGTTCCAGGGCACTGATCCGCTTATCGGTACTCAGTAGCCCAAACAATTTTTCAATCTCCGGGTAAGCAGTCTCTGTGCTGACATCATATCCACTGGAAGGGGTCTCAAGCGCATTGAAGGGGTCGGGCAAATCCCGGTCTATCCTAACCCTTTCCACATCGGGCAGAGGAAAGGTCAGCAGTGTTTGCAACAGTTCCGGTCGAAGCTGTTCTGGATAAAAACGCAAAAGTCTCTTCATCAACAGCTTTGCCTGCATATAGTGCATCTTTTGGGGAGAACAATAAAGTTTTTCCAAAAAGTCCAACAGGTGAGGCATCGTTTTCTCGGAGCATTTGCAACACAGTTCCGACAGCACCATTGGCAGAACCGTTGCCGTTCGGGACGCAAAAGTGGAATCCCAGAACTGTTTGACTCCCAGCAGTTCCTCTTCGGTGCGCTGAGCTGCTCCCATGTAAAAATCACAGGCTTTGTCCGTGTCCTCCTGAGTCCAGACGCTCAGCACGCTCCGGGGCAGGATGGCTGAAAGCTGCTCTTCATCCGCTTTCGCCCGGACTGCAGTAAGAATGGCCCACTCTGGGTAATACAGAGCAATCCGCTGTGCTGCACCGCAGGCCGCTTTCACATTACCATCGGTTCTTCCAAGTTGGAATGGGATGCCAGTCTCCTCCCGGAAACGGAGAAACCGCAATGCTTCCATCCGCTCGGTATCTGTACCAAAATGAAGTGAGGACTGCACCACTCCAAAATCAAAAGTAGCTTTTTTCTGTTGCGTCTGGAAAGGCACCCATTTGTTTTCCATCCGGGAGCAGAAGGACCGATTCAGTTCGTCCCAATCCACCCCATACTCTTTGTGGCGGGCTCGGTGTCGCTCATCCACAAAGATTGCAGCGGCCCAATCTGTCTTGGACGGCTTTTCTTCCCAGTCACCCTGACGTGCCGCCTGATCGATGAAACTTTGGAGCCGCATCATGGGGCTTTCCAGCGAGAGTAGATAACGGTCCGGCCTAGTCTGACGAGCCAGCCGATGCCGCAGATTCTGCAAAGCTTCCTGCAAAAGATTTGCCGCCTGTTCATAGTCTCCTACTTCGGCGCAAAGTCCAGCCTTGCGCAGAGCCCAGAGGGTGCGATCTGGGGAGACCGGCCAGTTTCTCAGCCCCTCTTTCAACAGGCAGAACTCATATCGGGAGAGTCGGAATAGACAATTTTCCCATTGCAGTCGGTCTTTCTGCTCTGAGGTCAGGCAGGAGTTCAAGGCACAAAGTTCTTCATACTGTGTGTTCCACCCGTCAATGTCGCCTTCCTCCCGATCTGTCCGGAGAAGGGAGAAGAGGATATCGCATTTTTCCGGGCTTTTCTCTGCTGTGTGCCGGGCAAGAACCTGCGCATAGAGCTTTCTCTCCGAGCCAAACAAGGTCAGCATCGATTTTTCGTGGAGTGCATTGTACTCATATAAATAGTACAGTTCTTCCGCCGGGTCGGGGTTTTCCTGTCGGCAGTGTGCCCCAAGCACCCGCTCTGCATCGGATAAAACCATGTCCAGTTCCTCTCGGTTCCGGGCCGAGAGAGTCAGCACTTTGGGGCAGTTTTCCCGATTTTTCCGCAGGATAGGCAGAGCATCTTTCAAGGATATCAGCCCATTGCCTTGGCAAAGACTCTGGATAGGCCAGAACTGTCCGGTCTCCCGGGAAGAGCTATACTGCTCCCAAAGTTGATCCAGAACTTTTTCATAGAGTGCATAGGGATCCTCTTTGTATTCCGGAAAGAGTTCTGACAGGTCGATGGCGATAATCTTTCTCCGATGAAGCCACTGCTTCCGAGCATCCGACACCGGCTTGAAGTTCAAAAGATAGATGGCAGGGGCATTATCCTCCCCAAGGTTATCCCTAATCCAACCGACCCAGCTATTGAAATTCGGGTCATCGCCAGAAAAACCTATCATGCAGAGGGTGTTTTCAATCAAAGACTGCTGCACCGTATTGACAAATGGAGCAAATTTCTGGGGATAGGTGCGGTAATCCTCAGCGGTGATGATGAAGGGCCGCTAGGATGGAAAGGAACCATGCAGCTTTATCAGCCGTGTTTTACCGGAACTGCCGATGAGATCATTCTTGTTGGTGATGATCTGAAATGTCTTTTCGGTCAACTTCTCCCCGGCCCGCTCCAGTAGAGTGTCATAATTGGTAGTAAAAACATCGGTCCATGGCAGACGCAGTAGCTTTTCGTACAGTGGCGAGGGGCGGTAATCGGCATCCCTCAGGCTATCCAGAAGCAGTCGGTCCAGTTCATTGCGGTCATATACCAGTTCAACGCTCTCTGCCAGCATCAGCGGGTCGGACTCGTCGGTGCTGCCCAGCTTTTTCTGAAATTTTCGCTTCAGGTCTCCCCATAGCGGTATATCCGGTACATCGCTGGTTACTTTGTCGGCGTTCCGGCTGAACCCCGCTCCTACAAATAGGGCCGCCCTCTGCTCCTGCAAATCTCGACTGATCTGTTCTAAGTACTGTTTTGCCATGCTTTCCATTTTGCTTTTCCCCTTTTTTCGATTGTCTTTTTGTTTTATTTTATCACAATTCCATCTGTATTTCACTTACATCATTCTGCTTTTTTAGATGTTTCAAGAGCGTCTGACTCATCACAGAGCTGACAGTTTTAGAAAACGCCAGCTTCTGCGAGATGGTTGTGCTTAAACGTACTGTCAGCGGATGATTCTATCGAACCATCCGCTTTTTTCATTCATATCGCAATTTTTCCAGCAGTTCAAACGTATCTAAATTAAAGTGACCTATTATCTTCATTTTTGCACAGGAGGTCATCCTCATGAAAGAATTTGTAGCGCACCGTATGCTTGTTCAGAGTTCTTTGCGCAAAAAGTGGAAAACCATGCTGCTTCTTTTTGTCGCTGGAATCATTGTAGTGGCGGCTCTTTTTGCATGGAATAGATCACACTATAAGAGCATTGATAATCTTCCTTCGTTGGCTCAGATAGCCGAAACGGAAGATGAAGCTGCCTTAAATGATTTCATCGGCAACTTTACCAAACAGGAACTAATAGCTGCTTGGGGGAGTCCCAACGAATGCAGCCGCATGGAGGATGTCTGGTACATCAACGAGAATACCAAGTTGATTGTTAATTATCATAACAACGATGACCACGCAGTGGTTTGTTCTATCATTGCAAAGTAATTTGAATCATCATTTTCAGACAGGAGGTTGCTTTTATGAAAGTATCTGCCGACTATCGTATGCTTGCTCTCGATGCCTTGCGTGGAAAATGGAAAACCGCCGTTCTGACGGGAGTTGCCGCCAGTGCGCTCGGTGCCACCATTGTAGGCGGCTCCAACAGCGTTGCATCCAATGCCAATCAGCGCAATGATATCAATTTTAAAATATTTTCTCAGCCCAACGGCGGTCGTTTGCTTGCGGTTCTGCTTGTCAGCATTGGTCTGTGGGCCATCTTCACACTGATCGTGGGCGGTGCAGTTCGACTGGGATATGCCCGCTTTAATCTGAATCTCGCAGATGGAAAAGACGCTGCCTTCTCAGATTTGTTTTCTCAGAAAGACCGTCTGTGGGGTGGTTTCTGCATGAAGTTCCTGCAGGGCCTGTACATCGCCCTTTGGTCGCTGCTGTTGGTGATTCCGGGAATCGTAAAAACATACAGCTATGCGATGACACCTTACATCATGGCAGAGCATCCTTCACTGACGGCAAATGAGGCAATCACAGAATCCCGGCGAATCATGGATGGCAACAAATGGCGGCTGTTCTGTCTGGATTTCAGCTTCATTGGCTGGGAGCTGCTTTGTGCGCTGCCAATGTATGCCGGCTATTTCCTGTTTCTAAACAATTTCTCTGGTTCAGAGGCCATGGCAATTTCCATTGTTCTTCTGCTGGCAATCCCATTGAGCGTTGGCTTTTTCTTCGTGCGCCCCTATGAGGAAGCTGCATGGGCCATTTTCTACCGCGATATTACCGCGGCACCTACCGAACCGGATGAAGCATATTGATTTTTATAACACAAAAGGACTTAAAGCCATGAAACGTCGTGTATTTTTAATTGGTACTGCGGCTCTACTTCTCGGTGGGGCGGCAATCTCTGTTTTCACACAGAAGAAAAAACAAGAACCTGTTCTTCAGCAAATCGAGTATAGCAACCTCACCGACACAGACACTCAAACGCTCCTGACCGATCTGCTGCATGGAGCGAATGTATCGGATATCCGTCTTCAGACCTTTATGAACCATGTTCAGCGGTTCAATCAGGACATGAAGGCGGATTGGCTTACCTCTGGATTTGAAACAGCAGAACCGCTCGACCTGAAATATGACCCGTATGATATGCAGGATCAGTGGACGGAGAAAGAAAATTCTTTTCCCGGATGGAACTGCCGCATCACGGCTTTCGGGCTGTTCGGTGATTTTGTAACATTTGATGGCGAGATGCCCTCGGATGCGGGCGCAGACACACTATTCATGGATTATGAAACGCTGGAGGAGGATTCGGCTTCTCTTTGCGGTGACAGTCTGCAAAAGTTCAGTGCATGGTTTGCACCTGTTGATACGGTCAATACGACCGACATCCAGACCCATCTGAAAAAATTCCAGCAGGAATGGAACCGGCGTTGTCTTTCCTTTAAGGAAACTTCAAAGCTGCGTCTGATTTCTGTTGTCTTTCACGATAACTTTTCAGAAACGGAGAACACTCTGATGATTGGCCACACAGGAATTCTTCTTCCTGCATCGGATGGGCTGTACTTCGTGGAAAAGGTTGCGTTTCAGGAGCCGTACCGCTTGCTCAAGTTCAGAACCCGAACTGAACTGAGTGATTATCTCATGCTGAAATACGATACTGCGTGGGATCAGAACACGGCGCATCCCTTCATTCTGGAAAACGATGCGCTTATGGATGGCTGGCGCATACTGGATGATTCTCCCGATACAGATGAAGCCGATTGAGCAGTAAAGCGCAAAATTATAGCGCAGATACGACCAACCTTGTGCGGAGTGGGCGTATCAACAAGCGTAAGCATGAACTGTACGAACTGCACATCAACGAGCAGGAAGCTGCCGTAGTGCGGATCGTCTTTGACAAGTATGTGTATGAGGGCTATGGTCCGCAGCACATTGCTACCTATCTGAACAATTCTGGCTATCGCGCAAGGTCTGGAAAGTGCTGGCACCCATCCAGTATTCGGGGGATGGTACAAAACTTGACCTACACCGGCGTTCTCCGTTGCGGGGATGCACGGTCAGAATTGATGCCGGATTTGCAGATTGTCCCGCAGGAACAGTTTGAAAACGCACAACGCATTCGGAATGAACGTTCTGTACGCTCAACTGCGGAAGCCGAAAATCGCCTTCCTTTGAACATCCATGGGAAGTCGCTGCTTGCCGGCAACGCTTACTGTGGACACTGCGGTGCAAAGCTGGAACTGACCAGCAGCCGTAAATGGCGAAAAATGGCAGATGGATCGTTAGACGATACGCTGCGTATTCGCTATACCTGTTACGGAAAGCTCCGCAAGCAGACCAACTGCACCGGGCAGACGGGATATACCGTCCACATTCTGGATGAAATCATTGATAAAGCTGTACGCCAGATCTTTTCCAAAATGAGAGGTATCCCGAAAGAGCAGATCGTTATGAAACGCTATGAAAAAGAAACCACTGAGCGCAAAAACCATCTGCAAGACCTGCAAACGCAACGAGACAAGGCAGAAAAAGACCTGCTTTCTCTGAAAGCCGAAATTTTAGCCTGCATCAAAGGCGAAAGTGTGTTGCCGAGAGAAACCCTTGCCGAAATGATCACAGAGCAAGAAGAGAAACTCACGGAACTGGAAGCCCTTTGTGAATCTGCCAGCGACGAGCTGGTGAGAAAAGCAGAACTGATGGACAATGTTTCCAAGCTGTATGATGAGCTGATTTCTTATGCTGACCTGTACGACAGTGCCAACTTTGAAGCGAAGAAGATGATCGTCAATCAGCTGATCCGCAGGGTAGACGTTTGTCGTGGATATCAGATCAACATCTCGTTCAACTTCGACCTTACTCCGTACATCGAGGGAGAGTGATACGTTCGCCTGCAAAACAGTCGGGCATCGAACCAGTATTTTCAAAAACAACCAAACAGCAAGAATTGGGGGTTGCCGTCCATGTGCCTGCAAAATCAGGCATTTGGCTGATTTTCAGTGTGACCTCCAAGAAAGCAAAAAGAAAAGCACCGTACTTCAAACGAAGTACAGTGCCTTTTTGGTGGAGAATAGCGGGATCGAACCGCTGACCTCTTGCATGCCATGCAAGCGCTCTCCCAGCTGAGCTAATCCCCCATAAAATCCAAGAAGCGAACCTCTTGGATGGATTTTTTTGTTGGGAATTTGATTGTCGCAGGACTATCTGACTGGGGGTGTGTTTCTGGGTGCATCGCGCTCCCAGCTGAGCTAATCCCCCATAGCTGGCGTGTCATTCCTGACGACGTGTGTTATTATACCAGCCAAAAGGAGAGTTGTCAACAGCTTTTTTCAAATTCGTGCAAAAAAGTCCCGCCGGGTGCATTTCTGCCTCCGGCGGGACTTGCGTTCAGGAGAACTCAGGCTTTGGTGTACTGACGGTCGAAGATCTGGGGTGCTGCCTTGATGAGCAGCACAGCGCCCACCACAGTGATGAGCGTCTCCGGCAGCATGTAGCTAGCGTTGTACACGAGGCTGTAGGTCCAGGCGCTCAGACCCTCATTCAGGTTGCCCCAGACGAGGACGCCGGACAGGAAGCTGCACATGAAGCGCAGAAAGCCTGCGATGGCCGTACCGACGGCCACGCCGACCATCCGGTTCTTGAAGGGGCGGGCGAAGAACTCTGCGGTACCCAGAGCCATAAAGGCCACCAGATAGTCCAGCAGGATCTCACCGAGGAAGTAGATAAAGGTGGGCGTCGGGGGAGCCCAGAAGCCCAGCAGCATCTGCAGGCAGCCGTTCACCAGACCGGTGAACAGACCCCACTTGACGCCGTGGCGGAAGGAGACGAGCACGAAGGGCAGCATACTCAGCAGAGTGACGCTGCCGCCGTTGGGCATGGTGAAGATCTTGATGTTGGCCAGCACGGTGCCGATAGCCACCATCAGCGCGCACTCCACCAGCACCCGGGTCTTGGAGTAGGATTTCGACATGAGGATTCCTCTTCTCATAATAATAGTACACAAAAACAAAAATACGCCTGCTTTTGCTGGCAGGCGCACGGGCTGTTTGTGAAAATCGGGACCTTTCCGCAAACTACCTACGCCGGCATTACCCGGATCAGGTTCAAGGGTCTCTGCTTCCAGCAGATCTCAGCCTCACGGCGCCCCTGTTTTCATGTCCGCTTTCAGTATAGCCGCTCTCCGCCAAAAGTCAAGCCCCCGGCGGCATATCGGCCCGCCGGGTCACATATTCTGGAACAAGCACACTTTGGCGGGAGGGAGCAGTCATGAAAGGTGATCCGGAACAGCGGGCGCTGCTGCTGGGAGAGTACATCGTGGAGCATGGGGCCACCGTGCGGGCGGCGGCGCGGGCCTTCGGCTGCAGCAAGTCCACCGTACACAAAGACGTGTCGGTGCGGCTGCGGACGGTAGGCCCGGAGCTGTTCCGGCAGGTGCAGATGGTGCTGGCCCGGAACAAGGCCGAGCGCCATCTGCGGGGCGGCGCGGCCACCCGGGAAAAATACCACAAGCCTCGTTAACGGAAAGCGGCGGTGTCCAGACACCGCCGCTTTGTCATGTCATCTGGTGGAACTGCTCCAGCGCCGCCTTTTCCAGCCGGCTCACCTGTGCCTGGCTGATGCCGATCTCCCGGGCCACCTCCATCTGGGTCTTGCCTTTGAGGTAGCGCAGTTCCATGATGCGCTTTTCGCGCGGGGTGAGGCCCGCCACGGTCTGGCGGAACTGTAGGCCGCTGATCCAGCTGTCCTCGCCGTCGGGGTCGCGCACCTGGTCGATGACGTACACCGCATCGCCGCCGTCGGCGTAGACCGGTTCCTCAAGACTCAGAGGCTCCACCACCGATTCCAGCGCCGCCGACACCTCGCGGCGGGACAGACCGGTCTTCCGGGCAATCTCGTCCACAGTGGGCTCACGGCCCAGCTGCTTTTCCAGTTCCTCGCGGGACTGCATGGCCCGGTAGGCCGTGTCCCGGAGGCTGCGGCTCACCCGCAGGGCGTTGTTGTCCCGCAGGAACCGCCGTATCTCACCGATGATCATCGGCACGCCGTAGGTGGAGAACCGCACCTGCTGGGCCGGGTCGAAGTTGTCGATGGCCTTGATGAGCCCGATGCACCCCACCTGAAACAGGTCGTCCATGTTCTCGCCCCGCTGCGAAAAGCGCTGCACCACGCTGAGCACCAGCCGCAGATTGCCCTCTATCATACTCTGGCGGGCCTCTTTGTCCCCGGCCCGCGCCCGGGTGAGCAGGTCGCGCTTCTCCTGCTCGGACAGTATCGGCAGTTCGGCGGTGTTCACGCCGCACAGCTCAACCTTGTTGTACATCCCCTACCCTCCGGTTTCGTTTCAATTTCACCGGAAGTATGGCCGCAGGGGCAGGATAACATTCATTCCAAATTCAGGGGATAACCTCTCCGTCACGGCTGACGCCGTGCCACTGCCCGGGTTGCGGCACCCAGCATCCGCAGCGCTTTGCTTGCGTCTTGCTGGCCGCGGCCCCAACAGCGACTCCCTGTTTCCGCCACTGGCGGCGGTCGTCGTTGTTGCTCCTAACGAGGGGAGGCTTTGGCATACCGGAAAACTTAATCTCATCGCCAGAGGCTCCCCTCGGTAGGGGAGCTGTCTGCGAAGCAGACTGAGAGGTTTAATCTTCTTCACTCCCCCAGCTGTTCCCTCAGCTGCCGTATGATCCTTTTCTCCAGCCTCGAAATATAGCTCTGGCTGATGCCGATGGCGTCTGCCACCTCCTTCTGGGTCCGCTCCACGCCGTCCAGCAGGCCGAAGCGCAGCTCCATGATCTGCCGTTCCCGGGGCGAGAGCTGTTCCACCGACCGGCGGAGGCTGGCCCGCTCGGCGTCCTGCTCGAGACGCTGGCCCACCTGATTTTCCTCGCTGCTCAGCACGTCCGACAGCAGCAGCTCGTTGCCGTCGCCGTCGATGTTCAGCGGCTCGTCGATGCTGGCCTCCTGCCGCCGGTTGGAGCTTTTGCGCAGATACATCAGGATCTCGTTGCCGATGCAGCGGCTGGCGTAAGTCGCCAGCTTGATGCTCCGCTCGGGCGTAAAGGTGTTCACAGCCTTGATGAGCCCGATGGTGCCGATGGACACCATGTCCTCCGAGGGGACGCCGCTGCCCTCGTATTTTTTTGCCAGGTACACCACCAGCCGCAGATTGTGGGTGATGAGCTCATCCCGGGCGGCGGGGTCGCCGTCGGCCATCCGGGCCAGAAGGGCTTTCTCCTCCTCCGGGGTCAGGGGCGGCGGCAGACCCGGCCCGCCGTTCAGATAATGTACGCCGCCCGTCCAGCTCAGTCTGGCCCAGAGGCGCTGCAAAAGATCTACAAACCGTTGAAACACAGGCATATTCCTCCTACTGTATTGTCATTTGCCCAGCAGCGCCGCCGTTTCCGCGCTGACGAGAGCCGTCCATCCCCCCGGCGGAGGCGGCATATCGCAAAACGCTGCGTATATTCCGTCCTGTTTTCTACCGTTTGACGCAAGCGCGGCAGGCAGGGCGGGCAGCAGACAGTGTCCCGCGACGGTCTGACAGGGTACGAACCGCACGCCCCAATCCGGGCGAGGCTCTGCGCCGACGCCCGCGAGGCAGGCGTCCAGATACGCCCTCACCCCGGCGGGCAGAGGCACGGCATCCAGCCGCACCAGCACCACCGCCCGGCCCGAAAGCGGCTCCTGCACATGGAAGCCGGTGTCGCAGAAGACGCTCAGCGGGACGACCTGCCCGGCCACCGACAGCTCCGCCCCAAAGCAGGCCGGGCCGCTGCGGCCCAGAACGTGCAGCACTCCCTCTACCACGCCGCAGACCCCCGCTGTGGACGCCAGCAGCAGCCCCGGCGACACCGGCAGATAGAAGCTGAGGTTATTGCAGGCCGCACCGGGCAGGAAAAGCGCCCCCGTGAGGGTCAGATTGAGCAGGACGAACCACGCCGTGAGCCGGGCAGTGTTCCGCGCCCCCTGCCAGCCGTAGGCAGCAGCTACGCAGAGGGCGGCGGACATACCTTTATAAGTAAAGGCCAGCGGCCAGGGGGCGGTGGGGGCCAGCAGGGCCAGCGACGACACTGCCGCCGCCCCCGCACCGCCCACCAGCCGCAGCGGCGAACAGCACGCCCCGCACAGCAGCCCCGCCGCCAGCAGGAACGCCGCCCCCACCACGAAATTCACCAGAAGCAGCACATCGAGATAGATGACTGTCCGCACAAGCCCCACCCCCTCTTTTCAGGGTAGCAGAACGGGAGGGGGAAAAGGGTCGGGACGGGGAGAGTTATTTTTCAAAATCAGCAAGTATATGGATTCCCGGTCAAGCCGTCCTTCGTCCAACCTCTCAGTCGGGCTTGCGCCCGCCAGCTCCCCTAGTAGGGGAGCCTCTGGCGTATCCAGCAAGCTTCACCCGGCTGCCAAAGCCTCCCCTCGTTAGGGGAGGTGGCATTGCGAAGCAATGACGGAGAGGTTATTCCTCTTTTTTGCAAAAACCCCTTGCAAACTTTCCCGAGATGCGGTATAATACATCTCGCGGCAAGTCCGCTGAAGATTGAATATCTGCCTCTTTAGCTCAGTCGGTTAGAGCACCTGACTGTTAATCAGGGTGTCGCCTGTTCGAGTCAGGCAAGAGGCGCTTTTTGCGGCGAAGAGTTTTCTTCGCCGTTTTTTGTTTGCCAGCTCGTCAGGCTCGTTCTTTTAGGGCAGGTCTTCCTTCGTCCAACCTCTCAGTCGGGCTTGCGCCCGACAGCTCCCCTAGTAGGGGAGCCTCTGGCGAAGAGATGAAGCCTTGCGGAATGCCAAGGCCTCCCCTCGGTAGGGGAGGTGGCATTGCGAAGCAATGACGGAGAGGTTTCCCCCTCTCATGTAACCAAACTGTAGCCTTTTTCACATTATTTTCAAAAATTAAGGGTAAATTAAAAAATGTCCTCTTGAAGAAATGGCGTATTTGTGTTACACTACATCCAAGCTGTAATGGTATTTTTGGAGATTCTGGCGTTTTTCCCCCAGCGTTTTTTGGCTCTGAGGGGCGGCGGCAGAGTGATTTACACGCATTTTTTCTACTTTTCTGCCCGTTTTGGCTGTTTTTCCGGCCATTTAGCCTTGTGGCGATGGGGGAAGTATGGTAAAATAGTGTAAAGATGCCAAAATGGCAGCTTACTTAACTCGTGATGTTGCCGAGTGCGCACTCGGTTGCATAGGTTTTCCCGGTTGCGCAACCGGGAGGAGACCGATTATATTCGTTTTTTCATTTGAAGGGAGTAATTCATTATGATGATGCCTGCAAACTTCTCTGCTGTGAACGCAGAGGTCGTCTACGGCGGCGCTGTGGCTGACTACCTGCCCAACGCATGGACTGCTGCCAACGTCAAGCAGTTCTCCACCAACATTATCACTCTGGTCAGCAACAGCTTCTTCCAGCGTGTGATCAACGCCACTCTGGGCACCATGTTCAGCGGCAGCTGGGGCGACGGCAGCAAGCTGTTCGGCGACGACGGCAGCCTCACTGCTCTGTACAAGGTCGGCCGTGTTTCCACTGGTGACTACCAGAACTTCGGCAACAAGATCATGACCACTCTGGGTCTGGCTTCTGTTGTCTACACTCTGGGCACTTCTGACGCTAAGATCTTCACTGTCAAGAATGCCGCCACTGTCAAAAAGGTCGACGGCACCGATCTGCTGTAATCATTTTATTATTCTGCACGATCTGTAAAAAAGCGCGGCGGACTTTCGCGGTCCGCCGCGCTTTTTGTGCATCTCTTTTGTTACCAAACTGAGACTTTTTTCACATTTTTTTCAAAATTTAAGGGTTTATTAAAAATTGTCCTCTTGAACAAGCCGACAGAATGTGTTATACTATGCCCAAGGTTTAGGAGACGGTACGTCAAAATCCCCTCTCCGGGCCGGTCAAAATGATCAAAGGGTAGGCGCTCCCTTCTTTTGATAGCAGCTGCTCTCTGCTCCGTCCGGCCGCAGGGCGGGGCGAGGCAGAGAGCTGTATGCTGCTTTATAGGAGAAGCGGGTAAGGCGTCCGAAATGGAAGCCCTTTCTTCTTCGCCAAATCGTCCTCAGCCGCAAGGCGGGCGTTTTGAAATAGAAACCACAAAGGAAGCATCTATGCGTTATACCTATGTCCGGCAGCACGACACCACAGACTGCGCTGCCGCCTGTCTCGCAATGGTGTGCCTCCATTACAAAAAGGAGATCACCATCACCCGCCTGCGGGACATGATGGGTACCGACCTAAAAGGCACAAACCTGACCGGTATGGAAAAGGCGGCGCAGGAGCTGGGATTCAGCACCGCCGCCGTCCGGGTAGACCGGGAAAACTTTCTCAGCGAATTCACCACTCCCTGTATTGCACAGGTCATTACCGACGAGGGCTTGGCCCACTTTGTGACGGTCTTCAAGAAGACCACCATCAAAGACGACGGCGAGCGGCGTCGGCACATGCTCCGGCAGGAAGAGGAGCGCAAGAAGTGCGCTGACGAAGGAAAGAAGTTCAAATGCCGCGACTACGTCATCATCGGCGACCCGGCAAAAGAGCTGAAAAAGATCTCCCTCGATGAGTTCTACAAGAACTTTACCGGCGTTCTGCTCCTGATGACCCCGACCTCGGAGTTCAAGGCAGGCAAGCAGAAACAGGGCAGCATGGTCAAGCGTTTCCTCGACCTGCTGTGGCCCCAGAAGAAGCTTTTCTTCTACGCCATCCTCAGCTCGGTCATCATGACCGTTCTGGGTATCGCATCCTCGATGTATAACAAAATCCTGATGGATGAGATACTCCCCTACGGCCTGAAGAGCCTGCTGGTGGCTGTTATTCTGGTGTTCAGCATCGTGAGCGTCACCAGCGCACTCATCAGTATGGTGCGGCAGTGGGTGCTCATCTATCTGTCCATCAAGGTCGATATTCCCCTGATGTTGGGCTACTTCGGGCATGTTTTCAAACTGCCCATGAAGTTCTTCGCCACCCGCAAGACCGGCGAGATCACCACCCGCTACTCCGACGCCAGCACCATCAAATCGGTGTTCACCAGCATCGCGCTGAGCGTCGTGATGGATGTCGTGATGGCCTGCGTCACCGGCGTCATCCTCTTCCGGATGAATGCCACCCTCTTCTCTATTTCGATTTTCACCACCCTGCTGAGCATCCTGCTGGTGTTCATCTTCAAGCAGCCTTTCAAGCGTATCAACGAAGAGACCATGCAGCAGTCTGCTATCCTCAACAGCCAGATGATCGAGAGCCTCCGCGGCATCGAGACCGTCAAGTGCAACGCCGAAGAGGACCGTGAGCTGGAAGCTCTGGAGCGGGAATACATCAAGAGCCTGAAGATAAGCCTGCGCTCCAGCAAGATCAGCACGGTGCAGTCCCTTATCTCCACCCTCATCACCACCATCCTCGGCATGGTCACCTCTTATGTGGGTATCATGCAGGTGCTGAATGGTGAGATGACGCTGGGCGGCTATATGGCCTTCAGCACCCTTTCCTCTTACTTTACTTCTCCGGTCAGTGAGCTGGTCAGCCTGCAGATGTCCATTCAGCAGGCTCAAATCTCCATCAAGCGTCTGACCGAGATCATGGATTATGAGTCCGAGCAGGACGAGACCCGCGAATACACCGAGATGGAAAAGATCGACGGTGACATTGAGTTCAAGGATGTCTCCTTCCGTTACGGCAGCCGTTCTCCGGCGCTGAGCCACGTCTCCTTCACCATTCCCTATGGCAAGAAGGTGGCTCTCGTGGGCAGCAGCGGCAGCGGCAAATCCACCATCACCAAACTCCTGCTCAAGTATTATGAGCCGGAAAGCGGTACCATCAGCGTAGGCGGCGTCGATCTGGACGAGTACAGCAATGCATCCGTTCGCCGTGCCATCGCTTATGTCCCCCAGAATGTCGAGCTGTTCAGCAAGACCATCTACGACAACATCCGCATTTCCCGACCGGAAGCCAGCCTCGATGAGGTCAAGGCCGCTGCCAAGAAGGCAGATGCCCACGAGTTCATCCGCAAGCTGCCGCTGCAGTACAACACCTATCTGGAAGAAGCCGGCAACGGCCTCTCAGGCGGTGAGAAGCAGCGCCTTGCACTGGCCCGCGCCTTCCTGAAGGATGCGAACCTCTATATCCTGGACGAATCCACCAGCAGTCTGGACTTTGGCACAGAGAATACCATCTTTGATATGATCTACAACCAGCTGGCAGACCGCTCGATGCTGATCGTCGCCCACCGCCTCTCCACCATCCGGGATTGTGACCTCATTCTGGTCATGGACCACGGCGAGATCGTAGAGCGCGGCACCCACGAAGAGCTGCTGGAAAAGCAGGGCAAATACTACGAGCTCTGGAGCCTGCAGCAGGGCATCTTCCGCGATAAGAAACGCGGGTCGAAGCCCGCAGCCCCTGTCTCTGCCGCCAAGGTGGTGGAGGACGAGGACGATGGCGAGTCCATCACCTACTAATTCGTTGCAGCTGCGTGCGCACGCAGTTACATAAATGGCTTTTTGGCTGGATGCGCATCCGGAAACTGAGCCGACTAAATTTGTTTTTCATTCATTTGAAGGGAGTAATTCATTATGATGATGCCTGCAAACTTTACTGCTGTTAACTCTGAGGTCGTCTACGGCGGCGCTGACCTGTTCTCCATCTTGGCTGACACCACCGCTCCTGTCTGGAACGCTGCTAACGTCAAGCAGTTCAACACCAACCTGATCACCCTGGTCAGCAACTCCTTCTTCCAGAAGACCGTCAATAGCACCCTGGGTGTTATGTTCGGCGGCAACTGGGGCGGCGACAACGGCGATAAGATCTTCGGCGACAACGGCGCTCTGAAGAAGAACATCTACGGTGATACTACCAACGGCGAGATGACCTTCGGCAACAAGGTCATGCGCACTCTGGGCATGGCTTCTGTCGTCTACACCCTGGGCACCGCTCCTGCCAAGATCGGCTTCAACGACGGCGTTATGGGCATTACCGACGCAGCCGGTAAGCTTGGTGTCTAATCAGTAACCCCTAGAATCTGAAGTGTATTTCGTCCGGCGGCTCTCGGGCCGCCGGATGATAATGCCTCGTAATGGTATGCCCGGAGGCACCTGCCTCCGGGCATACCTTATTTTTTTATAAAATCATTTCGAAGTTTACAATTTGGACTTATTACTTTGATATAGTAATAGGTAATGGTAAGATGTAGACTTACCCGAAACGCCTCTGCTGGACTCAACCTCTCCGTCACGGCTGACGCCGTGCCACCTCCCCTAACGAGGGGAGGCT